>Ga0209518_1000142_pt1 | contig 96554 bp, 128 predicted proteins | sample RifGroB1_FD_183993 | JGI IMG/M metagenome (GOLD analysis project Ga0209518, IMG submission 183993) | Groundwater microbial communities from Rifle, Colorado, USA - Groundwater B1 (SPAdes) (version 2) | ecosystem: Environmental > Aquatic > Deep subsurface > Groundwater | place: Rifle, Colorado... | reverse complement strand
CCTGCATCATGCAGGTAGGCTTTTCCGGCGAGTACGTGGACAAGTGCGTAAAGGTGGAATGCACCCCGCAAGAAGCCCTCGCCCTGCTCAATCATAAAGGCATCGTTGCTTCCTGCGAAGGATCAAGACATGCCGACTTCATGCGCGAGACCAGCGGGCGGCACGGGTTCCTTGCATGGTTCTCTAACGGTCACACGCTCACCATCGGAATAGGGGCCGACGCCAAGAGCAACCCGATTGCATCCTGCCTGCTGGCAGACTGGAGGAAGTAGCCATGAGCAAGAAGATGACGAACTCAGAGTATGCAGCGTCTAAAGGTATCACGGTAGAGCAGCTCAGAGCCGAAAACATGGCCTTTTTGCAGTGCGAAGGCTATGACGATGCAGGTAACGAGTACGAGACCCTTGACGCATGGCTCGACCGCAAGGCCCCGAAACAGGCCCTTGACCCGATAGACGGTGGGCGCGGAGTCGGCCAGTATGGTAAGGATGACGAATGAGAATACCAGAGGGATTGCTGATGAGGAGATGTTTTGCCTGCCGCATACTCCGCGACCTACGGGCCTTCTTGTCAGTATTCTCCGATGAGCGGGGCAAATGGCGAGTCATCTTCCCTGGTGGGCTGAAAACGTACTGGCTTCCCTATTCGAAGGCTAAACATCTTCATGTGTTCGGCGGTGGCAGGCTGATATTCAAGGGGGATGAGGAATAATGCGACTTTTCGAGGAAATTCAGCGGACCAACTTCGAGGTCGGCACCGTTTATGAGCAGCCGGAGACTGGAGCAAAGCGCAAGCTGCTTTCGGTCTACACCCGCAGGGGCAAGAAGCACGTCACCTATGAGGTCGTCATCCCGGACCCGCGCTATGGGGGCAAGGGCAACTTCGCGCACCCTGGAGCGGAGCGTCACATACTGTTCCACGCCTTCCAGAACTGGCTGACAGGTAACGACAACCGAAAATACATGCAGCAAGGAGTCCGACATGGAAACCGTCAAAACCGTAACGATGATCCCCGCCGACCCGCGCAACGGGAAGCCTCTTGTCACTTCGGCCATGAAAGCAGTTTGCATCGGTGAATTTAACATCCCCGTTGAGCACTCGTGCGACTGCGACCATGACGATGCTTGCGAGCAGTGCGGGGGCACGGGAACGTGGACCCAGCAGGTAGCAATCCCTTGGGACACCATGAAGGACATCTACAAGATGATGGCATCGGTAGCGGCGGGCGGCGTCACGGCGGGCATAGATCCCCCCGTGTTTACTGTCGGGTTTGACCCTCCGATGAAGGGCGACCGTGCCGCAGTTGCGATCAGGCATGACGATCAGATGGGCGTCTTCACCGTGAAACCCCAATGAACTGCCCGGACTGCGGCACAACAACCAAGGTCATCAACACGCGACAGCACGCCACGCGCCGGTATCGGCGGCATGAGTGCGGGAACGGGCACAGGTTCACCACCTGGGAACTGTTTGAAGCGGAATTGCTCACCCTTGACGGTACCATCCCCCGCGAGCGCATAGTTGAGGCCGTAGCTGCGGTTCTCCCGGAATTAATCGAGTCGATAGTTACACGGTTGGCAACTGCCAGCCATAAAGGAGGTTAGGCCATGAGCAAAGCACTGGAGACTTTCTATAATCAAGTTAAAGAACTGTTCCCCGAGGCTGCCGCCGTCGCGGTGAGTGAGCACATGCAGACCGACGATGTGGATGGCAAACCGCTTTCCGGTTGGACAGCCCACGCATACCGATCACCGATCAGCTCCGATGCTGAAAAGATGGAATCTATCGCCTTCGGGTATGGCGATTCCACCGCGACGGCCCTCGACAAAATGAAAACGGATGCGGCACGGCGGGCCGCAGAAAGGGAGGCTTGAATTGAACCTTACCAGTTTAACGAGAGGGGCGAAGTCCACTGTAGCCAGTGCCCGCTGTTCAGCGTGAAGGATGTCCCTTGCAAGCACAAGCTGAAGGGTAAGTCTTGCCCGACGCGGGAGAGCATGGCAGCGGAGGCCGCGTAGTGGGCGGGGCGGCCAAGGTGTGCCCTTGCGGGCGTCCGATTGTTCACGAGCCAGGGGAAACCCTGCGGAGGTTCGAGAGGCGGCTGATAAGTGGCTATTGCCGCAGCAAGTGCAAGCGGAAGCATCACACCTATCCTCCGGCCAAGCGTGGCTTCGGAATAGAGGTCCCCACAGACAAGGCAGTCCCCCGGATCAGCGAGGGGTTCAGGCGCAACTTCCTCGAAGCGGCCCCCCGGCAGTTCTCCGGGAGTTTCTTCAAGGTCATCCCGGTGGATGACCCGAGGTATCTGAAGTGGATTCGTACCCAGCCGTGCATGATCCCCGGTTGCCGGAACAAGGCCGAGTCGCACCACGAGAACCCGGAAGGCGACAGCGCCATGGGGGGCAAGTGCAGCGACCGGCGAGCCCTGCCGCTTTGTATCTGCCATCACACGGGCGGGGGCACCACGGCACTCCCCGGCAGTTACCACGGGCTGGTGAAGCTCACGGGCCGCGCATTCCTGAAGCACTACGGCATCGACTCGGAGAAGAAGATTTTGCAGTTCAACGCGGAGTATGATCAATTGAAAATTGAGAAGAATAGGAGGGTGCATAGTGAAGCGACACAATGTTGAAGAATTGAAGAATTTACTGGCAAGAACAACTCCAGGTGAATGGAACGAGCAGAAAGTGGCTACAGTTTTCCGCTCTTCGTCTTATCGCAGAGGTGAAAGCCACCTGATGGCACAGGTGAAAGGGGATGACGGGATAGCCCCCAGCGATCATGCGAAAGGCAACGGGGTCCTGATGTCTATGGCGAGGAACTTTGCGGAAGAACTGCTCAACTATAAGCTCCATCGCTACGGGCAAGATGATTGCTCCGGCTGCGCCGACCGCGACGCGGAGATCGAGAAACTGAAGCAAAGGATAGGGGAACTGGAGGGCGAACTCAACACCAACCGCTGCATGCTCCAACACAAGTTGAGGCTGCAATTCGATGACAGCCTCGGCTATATAGGCGGCATCTTGGCGGCTATCGGGACGCTGCAAACCGACAGTGCCCTTCATTCCCCGAAAGCAAGGGAACTGGAGTGTAAGGACTGCCAGCAGATTAACTTCCACGAGGACTGCCATGCCGTGCAGGAGAAGACCGCCGTCAGGTGCGCCGAGCTTGCGGCAACCTTCAGCGACGATTACTATCCCCTTGGCATTCAGTGGCGGATAGCAGCCGCGATCAAGGAAGAGTTTGGGGTGGAAGATGGCGGCATTTGCCCTGAATGCAGATCCGACAGCACCATCACAACCGAGACCGCCAGCGGGGTCCAGGGCGACGGCCAAGAAGTTGGCGTCACAACCTATCTCTGCCTGCCGTGCAGACACATCTGGAGCGAATAGACATGGACTGTGAGTACGTGCAAAACTATTACGGGGTCCCTGCCTGCATCGGCAGGCGCGTCATCGCCTACGGCAAGCCGGGGATTATCGCCGAGGACCGGGGGAACTACATCGGCGTCAATCTGGATACTGACAAGCCGGGAGAGGTCAACAACTATCACCCGACCGATGGCATAGAGTACGGCGAAATGGGGAAGGTACGCAAGCCCTCCCGTTCCATGGCGCGTGGCCGGAGATGGCTGGAGTATGGCGACATGTTCGGCACCTTCCTCGACTTTTGCCGCTGGGATGCCCGCCCGGAAAGAAGCTGGAACGGAGGTAGCCAATGAGCAAGAACGTCAAGATTTTCGTGGTCTGCCTCGCCTCCCTCAAGAAGTTCCGGGCGCATGCTGTCTATAACGGAGAGACACTGGTAATCGGGATGGTCCAGCAGATCGAAGCGACCGGGATCTTTGGCAAATGGAAGGCCCCCCTGATTAAGGAGATCGAAGAGAGAAAAGCAGACGGGTACATCGTCCTTGTCGAGGAAAAGACGGACTACATATCTCAGTACGCAACACAGTACCTCCTTGAGGATCTGAACGACGATCACGAGGGCTCCAGGCGGTCCAACTATTTCGACGCGCTCGACTGGTTCTTTGCGCTTGCCGACACCGGCAACATAGTGTTCCATTCCGACTGCGCTCAATTCAACATTAACGCCGTCAGCGAGGGCGGCATGGTCGACCGGCAGAATGACGACAAGGGCCGGAGCGTCTACAAGGTGGATTGGAAACGGTTCAACGGGGGCTTTCGCGCCGTCCTGCTGTGCGTCGTGGCAGCCCTCTACGAACCCCTTTCCGAGCGGTTCCTTGACGTGATGTTCCAGGCCGACGAGCGGGCGCACGTCATAGCGAACCCAGCGCTGAAGATGCGGGCGCTGATCCATGATATGAACGTGTCGAAAGGGAAGGAACTGGAGAAGATCAGGGAGGAAATGCCATGACGGACACCCAATTCCCGAGCCGCAGAAAAGACCTGCTGGTAGAGGTATTCTATATAGGCGTAGGCACTCCCCCGTTTATTTGCGGGGTAGACGGCCACGCGACTACGAATGTGCTCGAAGAGATCGAAACCATGCTGGTGGAAGAAGCCGATCCCGCAGAATACACCGCTTTCGAGAAAGGAGAGGGCACATATCTTTTCAAGGCGGTTCACGAGCCTGCCGACGAGGGATGTTCTGCTTACTGGGAGTTGGAACAGATAGCATTCGAGCCGACCCCCGCGCCCGATCTTGGAGAAGACGACAGGGGGTAGTATGCCGACTTGCTCGAAGGATCACCCCATCAACATCGTATGCCTCGACCGGTGCTGTTACTTTGGAGAGCGCAACCCTCTGGTGAGGTTGCAGCGCCGTTTGGACCGAGTAGACAACGAGAACAAGCGGTTGAAGGCCCTTTGGGACAAGCGAACGGCGACCAAGGCCGGATAGGGAGGCAAGATTGAGTTACGGAGCACCCGAAAGCGTGGCCGTGGCAATGCCATGGAAAACCGGAACAGTGTGGTGCCCGTTCTGCGCGTCAGTATGGGTAGCAGTCTTCGTTCACGGCTCAAAGCTGCTAGAGTGCCCTGGCTGTCATAGGGATGTGACAGTAAGACTCGTTGGCAGAGCTTAAAATTGTCTTGTCAAGCAAAAATAAAAGCGTTAAAGTGCCCGCAAACATGAGGGGCCTATGACTATTCCGCTTTTCGAGACTACCGGCGCAACGTTCTCGCCCTGCAAGCAATACCGCTACCGTCTCTGGAGAGTCTGGGACCACGACAAGCCCCGCCTGCTTTTCTGCATGCTCAACCCGTCTACTGCCGACGAGGCAGTGAACGATCCAACCGTGGAACGCTGCGAACGTCGCGCCCGTGCCATGGGGTACGGTGGGCTTGAAGTGGTCAACATCTTCGCCTACCGCGCTACCGATCCCCGCGTCATGAAGGCGCAGGATGACCCTGTCGGCCCGGACAATGACACCTATCTTGTGATGGCCGCACAGCAGGCTGGCATGATTGTCTGTGGATGGGGCACTCACGGCGGGCACCTGAACCGGGGGCTGCTTGTCGCCCGCATGCTTCATCAACGCGGGTTCAAGCTCCATTGCCTCACAATCACCAAAGGGGGGCAGCCAGGGCACCCGCTGTATATTGGCTACGACGTCCAGCCCAAGGAGATGACCAAGTGAGCGCGATCTCCCGCCTCTCCCCCTATAACATCCCCGATGACCTTGTTCGTTCCGACCTGTACCGGGAAATCCGCATCGGCCAGACGGCGGATAACGACTGGTTCCCTCACGAGATACAACCCGATGAAATCCTGATGCCGGAACTGATAGCATACCGCCGCTACCAGACGGTAGAGACGAAGTGGATCATCCTCGTGGCCGCTGGGCTGGACGACATGCGCGAGGCATTGGAGTCTGGCAGCACGATAAAGCTCCCCCCTGTCGTCTGGATCAGGGAGAGGATCAAGTACTACACCGGAGATATCGCATGAATACTGGCACCCGTCTGGTACCCGATTCCTTTCTTGAGTCAGTGACTGACCCTGACTATTACAGGTGGCTTCGGCTCCCTCCCGAAAATGAGGTGGATGCAAAAAGATACTACTCCGTTCAGGATATGCTTCTTGTCACACTCAGGATAAAAGCCTTTGAGCGCACAGTACAATTCCCCAGTGAAATTGCGGAGGCTTTGGCAAAAGTCACATACACTATTGACTCTAAAGGTCGTTATCGGACGCACATCCCATGTGAGCAAAGTGCATTGCTCCGCTGCTTTCTGAGGACAGTATAGGATGCCCGTAAAGCAGATTACCCGAATGGCAGAAGAAGACCGTCAGTTGCGTTTATTCGAGCGTCGCTGGCGGGCTGCGAACAGCCGCACTGTCAAATCCCGCGAAACGGAACCCGTTCAGAAGTTCCTCACCGAAGAGCTTCTCCGGGACCGCAAATCCCTCACTAAGAACGGCAGGCAGAACCTCGTGCTTCAGTACGGCTCTTCCGGCCAAGTGGAGTACACCCTCGCTGAGTTGAATGCCATGGCGAAAAAGCTCTTCGCCGCCGAGGACAAGTTCGGCACCAACGTCCGGGGGGTGAAAGTCGGCGACTTGTTAAGGTCTTCTCTGGCGATAGACAAGGCGCGGTCAAAGAAGATCAGGAGCGCAGCCCTTTACAAGGTGGCAGGCAACACCCTGTTCTTTCAGACGGCATCAAGCGGTGAAACGCCAGGGGCACCCTCGCATTACGTTGTCAGGATTCGCCTCGAAGACTGGGGCACAGCGATCAGGCGCGGGGAGGGCAAGAACTACTACCCTGCGGCGATCAAGGCCGCCATGGGGAACATCTCTTTCGACTGCTCGTGTGGGCGGCATCAATACTGGTACCGCTACCTCGCCACTATCGGCGGCTTTAACCTGATGCCTGAAGAGCTGGTATTCCCGAAAATCCGCAACCCAAAGCTCAAGGGGGCCTGCTGCAAGCATACCCTGAAGACGATCATGACGATGCAGGGACCGGTGATGCTTACACGAATCGCCGCAGAGATGGAGAAACAGGCACAGAAGACCAACTTCGAAGAGGGTCGGGGCAAGTTCGTTAAGGCCGATGAGGCCGAAAAGCTCCGGGCACAGTCGGAAAAGATGAAGATGACCTCCGCGTTCAAGGCTTTCAAGAAGGCACAAGCTGCTTTCGAGGAGAAGCAGAACAGCGCGGCGGCCAAGAAGGCTATAGCGGGGCTACGGGAAAGGAACGATGCCGCGATGAGACAGATCATCCAAGAGAAGCAGGCCGCCGAGGCCATAGCGAAGAAGGAAATATCGGCTCGTCGTCAACTGGAATCCGACATGAAAAAGCAGTGGTCAGGGACCCTGAAGACGCTAGCTATGACCGGGACCCCGCTGGAGGGAACCATAGAAGCCCTGGCGAAGAACACCGGAGCGAATAAGGACATGCTGATGCGAATTGCCAAGGAGGAGGGCTTGCTGAAATGATACCCCGCGACTATCGAGCTACCGGCAACGCCCTCACCGCCGACATAAACGCCACCATCACCTATCACCCGGATAGCTTTGAGTGCCTGCTTTACATGGCCGATTTCTCAGCCCCGGAAACGGTAGCCAGCAACGCCGATGTTGTCGGCTCCATGGAGACCTCGGAGCGTGCCGTCACCTATCTGGACCCCGTGGGAGCACGGGCGATGCGGATCGTGGAAGGCCCGTTCTTCCAGTCGGCCACCAATGCGGGCGACGGCCCTGACGGCAACCTCGATCAGCCGCTGGTTCTGGTACTAAATCTGGAGCCGGTGCCGGAGCAGTCCATCATCCAGTACGAAGAGATGATTGGCGAGGATGACCGGAGAATGGTGAGCGTCTATGTCGTGAAGAGTGACCTGATAGGCTCTATTCCAGGCGGCAAAGAGCGCCACTACTGCATCCCGTTCAAAAGCATCGAAGGGGAGACCCCGTGACAGAACTGAACGAACTATCGGAACTGCAAAGCGTCGACTTTGCCTTTGGAGCGTTTCTCGCTGGGGCTTTCGCGGGGTACGCCGACAAGGGGCCGCAAGGCTGGCGTGACTTCATCAAGCGACCGGTGAATAAACAGATTTTCCGGCATGACGCCGATACCCCGGAACAGTTCATGCGAGACTTCCTTTCCAGTCAGAAGGCGAAGGAGACGGTCAGCACGACACTGGTAGAGGGGGTCGTGACATCGCAGACCTTCATCAATGCACCGCTTTTCCCTGTTGTCTACTACTTCCGCAAGCCGGGGCTGGTTAACACGCAGGACCAGAAGGGCTCACGCGGGCGTGTATGGAACGGCAACAAGATTTTCAACCTTCAGCAACTTCCCGTCGCGCTAGACTACAATCTGGTGTTGCTGGCATGGGACAAACTGGCCCTCGACAAGATTTCCCTCGCATGGTATGCCTACGTCTCTTCGCATGATGCCTTCTTGGCCCCTTTCGAGATCGGCGGCGAAAGTTTTGACGTCCGGGTCTCTCTGATGGACAACAAGAACATCGCCATGCAAAACGCCTCAGACGTTGTGGACGGCAAAAGGCTCTATGCCGCAACCACTCCGGTCTCCATCATGACCAACATCCTTTTTGGTAAGGAGATTGATCTTCCAGGCCCTTCTCGCGTCATTTTCGGCAGTGTTCCACAGGCAGAGCGGCGTTACGTTCTTGCTTTGGTCGATGGTCTGTTTAATTTTGACTCTGCAACGAAGGAGGATGGCCCTAGACCGATCAATCCGGGTACGGTCAGGCTCATGGTAGGGGCAAGGGTCGTAGCGACCGACGACGGCAAAGGTGCGGTCAGTGGCAGCTATGAGCTTAATGATGTTGTCATCCCTATTGTCGGCACCGTGGACTACTACAGCGGCACCATCTCCGGGAACTTTGGAAGCGATCCAGCGGGAGTAGTCAGCGTGGCGTTCCAGCCGCTCGACGGCAGGATTGAGGTGGATTGGGAATTTGAAGGGGATGGTTTTTACGATGACGGCGGGATTATCGACTATGACAATGGTCAATCTATGATTTGGGGGTAAAACGGATGAACAAGGTATATTTTTGGCTTGCGCTGTTGCTGATACCCACGGCGCTGATTGCTGCCGACATCTCGCACACTCCGCTCGTGCCGGGAACTGTGTTGTCCACCGATAAGGTGCCCTTGGGGCGGCCTTCGAGCGGTCTGGCCGACGGGAAGGGCGTGGCGTACACTGCCAGCATGGACCAGATCAGGCAGTATGTCCAGGGTCAGATGTCATCTGCGACAGCAGCGACCGTGGCTGTGGGGACTGTAACAACGGGGGCGGCTGGGACGGATGTAATCGTGACGAACTCCGGGACATCCAGCGATGCGGTTCTGGATTTCACCATTCCGAGAGGTAACACGGGGCTGTCAGGGGCGGGCAGCGGCGACATGGTTGCGGTTACATACGACCCTCAAAGCATTGCGGCAGACGCCTTCAGTCGAACCAACCATACCGGGGCGCAGGCCATATCTACGGTTACGGGGCTACAGGCCGCCCTTGACGCTAAGGCTGCGACCTCCGGCCTAGGTACGGCGGCATTCACCGCATCAACGGCCTATGACGTTGCGGGCGCGGCGGCGGCGGTCACAAAGACATCCCTCGGCCTTGGGAGCGTGGATAATACCAGCGACGCCAACAAGCCGGTATCCACTGCGACTCAGGCAGCTCTAAACCTCAAGGCCAGCACGTCAAGCCTTGGAACAGCGGCGGCACTGTCGCCATCGGTCAATGTGACATCGTTGCTGGGGGCCGCCGACTATGCCACATTCAAATCGTTGCTGGGGCTCACCATAGGCACCACGGTTCAAGCCTACGATGCCGACTTGACGACCTACGCGGGGATCACACCAAGCGCGAACGTCCAGGCGTTGCTCGGGGCGACGGACTATGCCGCGTTCCGCTCGTCGCTGGGGCTCGCTACTTCGGCGACGACGGACACAACCAATGCGACTAACTTGACCACAGGCACTCTCGCGGCGGCCCGTGGGGGAGCGGGCACTGTCTCGGGGGTCATGAAGGCCAACGGGAGCGGCACGGTATCCGCTGCGGCTGCCGGTACGGATTACATTGCCCCGTATGGTTCACAGGTGGCGAACTACTTCCTTGCCGCGCCGAACGGATCGGCGGGGGCTCCGCTTTTCCGCTCACTGGTAACGGCAGACGTGCCGACGTTGAACCAGAACACTACCGGTAGTGCGGCTACGCTCACCACTTCCCGCACCATCAACGGCGTCGGGTTTAACGGTTCCGCCAACATAACCATCAACGCTGTAGACGCAACGGCGCGGGAAGCCGCCCTTGGGAACCCCGGCGCGGATGGGTATGTTCTGTCATCGACCAGCGCCGGATCTCGCTCGTGGGTAGCTCAGTCGGGCGGGGTATCTGACACCACCTTCAGAAACTATACGACGGGCAAACCAACATTTTACAACATGTCCACGTCGGGCGGGGAAGTGGTATTCAAGAACAAAATCGACATGCCAGAGTGGATTGCCACCAACGTAAAGCCTACCAGCGGTACAACTCCGAACCAATTTTACCTGGAAAACGATGCCACGGCGGGGGCTGCGCTTGCCGCGTCCATCACCTGTTCGGGGACCGACAAGATCAGCTCCTACAACGAAACCACGGGGGCGTTTACCTGTACCGGAGACCAAACCGGCGCAGGCGGCAGCGGGATTACCTCTCTCGGGGGCTTGATAGCTACTACCCAAACCTTCGCCAATGATACCAATGTGACGGTATCATCCGACACGAGTACGCATACCATTGGGTGGACAGGCACCTTGGCGAAAAGCCGAGGCGGGGCCGGTGCCGACATGTCCAGCGTAGTCTTTCCCTCCTCCGGGACACTGGCGGTCACAACCGACAATGCACCCACGGCGACCGCCCTTTACGCGAACGGGTCCAACTGTCCCGCAGGGCAATCACCATTAGGGGTGGACCAGTACGGGGCGGTAGAGGGCTGTTGGACTCCAGCAGGGACTGAATACACGCTCCCCACGGCATCGACTACGGTACTCGGCGGCGTGAAGGTCGACGGAACCAGTGTCACCATCAGCAATGGTATCATCTCCGCGCCAGGGGCAGGAGGGGGGACTGTTACCGCTGTAACGGGCACCGCGCCCATTGTGTCATCAGGCGGCACAGCTCCAGCTATCAGCATATCCGCTGCGACAACCATCGCGGATGGCAGTATGAGCGCAGCCGATAAAACCAAATTGGACGGGCTTACTCTCGGGTCTACGGTCCAAGCCTACGACGCCGACTTGACCACGTTTGCTGGGATCACCCCAAGTGTGAACGTCCAAGCTCTGCTCGGGGCAACGGACTATGCCGCATTTAAAAGCAGCCTTGGGCTTAACAGCGTCGAGAACACCGCGCTTTCCACATGGGCGGGCTCGACGGCAATCACCACTCTGGGAACCATAGCGACAGGCACGGTTCCTGCGGTGAGAGTGTCGGGGTTGGCCACGTCGGCGACCACAGACACAACCAGTGCCACCAACATAGCGACCGGTACCATAGCTGCTGCGCGTCTCCCCTCTGTCTACATCGGAACTACCGCTGTAGACATGACACGAGCATCGGCAGGGCTTACGCTCGCAGGAATCACCCTGACAACACCGGTTCTTGGCACGCCCACCAGTGCCACGCTCACCAATGCCACAGGGCTTCCCGTAGCGACAGGCATCAGCGGGATGGGCACAGGAGTGGCGACTGCGCTTGCAACGCCTTCCAGTGCCAATCTCGCCGCTGCGTTGACTGATGAGACGGGCACGGGTGCCGCAGTCTTTGGCACTAATCCCACGATCAGCGGCGGGGTTTTCCCTCAAACGACATCGGCCACATTTGATACTACCGCTTATGCAGGTGCTTCTGTCGCTTCCAACTCCATCACCATCACCAACGTAGTGGCCGGGAGGTATTTCGATTTCAGCTTGACTGGGACTGGAACCGTGACGATCACCACGCTGACTCCAACATGGGTGACGGGAACGCCCGCTACGCTTACAACTAAGTCGTGGTTCGCATGCAAGGGGACTGGGGCCAACACCGCTGATTGTGCGGCGATCAAGGAGAATTACTGATGATATGGCGATTACTGGTTCTATCCCTGCTTATAGTTTCCCCTGCGTGGGCGTCGCCTCAGTTGCTGTTCATGGCGGCCATGAAGGCTGTTGCTTCCGTTCCCGCCGCCCCCTCTGCGCCGACCCTTGCAACCGCATCCGGCAGCATAACGCCGTCATGGAGTGCGGTATCAGGGGCTACCTCGTATAACGTGTATTGGATGGCGGGGTCTGCTCCGACAGCCAAAGACGGGTCGGACGGCGCGACCAAAATCACAGGTACAACATCAGGTACGGCCATAACAGGGCTGACAGATGGTACGACATACTACTTTTGTGTTACGGCTGTTAACGCAATTGGAGAGAGTGCCTTGAGTGCAAGTGCTAACGCGGTTCCTAGTGTACCTGTTTCCGTAACAGACAGCTTTAACCGAGCGGATGGCGCTCTTGGTAGTAATTGGCTGACTGCTTCGCCTTCGGCTGCACCACTGATATCCACCAATGTAGCCGCTGGTCAAGGCACGGGGGTTTACGCTGCTGTTTATAACGAAACATTTGCACCAAACCAGTCTGTTCAGGTAGATTTAGTATCTCTACCCTCGGGCGTAATTCTTCGGGGCAGCGACACGTTATTCACAAGGTACCAATGCTACGCATATTTTGCAGGTAATGATACATGGATGCTGCTATTGAACAAAATAGTCGCGGGTACAGCCAGCACTCTGGCTACCACTGATGTTACCGGTGATGATGGTGAGGGGGGGTACTTCTTAGGTATCACGCAAATCCGCGCAAATATTGTTGGTTCGTCTATCACTATCGACACCTATGATGGCACCAGTTGGGCTAACTCCGTTATATCAATAACTGATTCAACAATTACCTCAGGTTCGCCTGGGATTATACTGGAGAATACAGGCAGTATTGATAACTTTTCTGCGGGTGACCTGTAATGGCGGATTTCGGAATAAATTTTTTACGATCGCGCGCTTATGGGGAAATGTGTCAGAACGATGCTGAAAGCATGGAGGATGCAACCAGTTACGGTACATTTCTTTTAAACCAGTATGGGCAATCATATGCAACTGGAGTTCCTTATACCAATGACGACGATGAGCCCGATAGTTACGCAGGGCTTTTAGCGACAACATGGGGCCGTCAGTATCCGTGGTTACTAGGTAACGGATACACTGACTGGGCATATGGCAAATTCGCGGAACTAGGTATTAAATGGATTCGTGAGTGGGCGGTTCCCGGCCAATTCATGCGGCTCATAACGTCCGCCCCTAGTAATGGCACAGCATACACAGGGCCGATTGTACCCGACGAAAGTTACGATTGGAGTGTGCTGGACCGAGTTGTTGAGCGCACGGCGCATTACGGGCAAAAGTTGGTACTGACTATCCCGTACATTTCATGGTATTGGGGTAGTTACAACATAGATTATGGTAGTATGAGCCTCAACCACTTATGGGCGGCAAATGCTTTACTATTGCAGGCCGAGGTTTGCTACGGCGGGACAGTTTGGGACTACTTCAACGCCCCATTAGCCGCATTTTTGGCTGACCGTTATCAGAACTATTCGCACATTCATATTGATCCGATGAATGAAGGTGATGCTTTTGGGAACACTACTTATATTGCTGAAACTGCTCGGTTGCAGGAACTCGTTTACAATGCAGTCAAAGGCGCATTACCTGCTGAAAGGCAGAATAATATCAAAGTTGACCTAACATCCGCGCACTCCTACACTAATGCTGCTGCCCTCATTGATTACCTACATACACAAGGTAAGGACAATATTTATGATGGGCACATTTTGCCCCACTCATACCTTTCGGGAGGCACTTACAGTGTGGTATCCGGCGTCGCCACAATAAACGCGTCACTTGCAAACGCCGGACGTACGGGAACCAAAATACGAATTGACGAATTTGGGCTTTACAGGGAATTATGGTCTGAGGCTCCCAGCGCTGCTGATGCTGCTTGTATATCTACAATGATGTCTGAAGTCGCGGGGCAATCGTCGGTTGAGGCGGTATCATTCTGGCCTTTTTCAGGGTCATCAAGACCAACTGAAGTGCATTCGCTGAGTTCTTGGACACTGTGGGATTACGGTAGCTACAACGACGCGAATCATGATGAACCCTTTCAGTACTATGAGTGGAAGACATCAATTGTGGCCTTAGCACTCACCCCTGTGACGTTTACTGGTTTTACCTCCACCCCTTTTGCAGTTAATGGTATAGTGGAATATACCACAGTTGATACGTTAGACCGCGACTACACTCTAGCATACTCAACGGACAACGGAGCCAACTACACAACGGTTGGCACGGAATCCCCCGGTAGTCACACGCTTGACCTCTCAGCGTTATCCAGTGGTACATATCAGGTCAAACTCAGGATCACCCCTCTATCTGGCGACACTACCCCTGTAGTGAGTGAGGCGGTGACCCTGAGTGTGGTTGCAAAATCGCGCAAGAAGATCACTGGCAAGCAAGTCAAAGGTAAACGACTAGTCAGGGGGTGACATGTCAGCAAACCAAGAAGACATATTGGTCCAAAAAATTACCATTATCCGGGACAATAAGCCGTTTGAACCCCTTGATAGATCGTTCCTAAAGGAACTCACCTATGTGGAAACGTCGGATCTTTCCGGGCCTCGCTTGATGTTTGTCATAGATGATTATTACCGAATCATCCGGGACGAGCTGGGAGTAAAACCAAAAGACGTCCTTGAGGTTGTGCTTTCAGACCGATTCCAGCGTGATGGCCTGGACAAGATAATCCGCTTTGTCATCCTGACCATGCCGATCAACGACCGGTGGATCACCTTCAACTGCATAGAGGCAAGCGTTTACAAACTGAAGCTCCCGGCCCGCGAAGCGATTGTTTTCAGCCATAAATCAGTGTCGGCAGTCCTTCAAAAACTCGCCCCTGGACTTAAATACGACGTGGGATCATTCCCTGCCACGAACGATTATCACCTTTTGCCTGCCATGCGCCCTTCAAAGATGCTCCGGCAGATGGCGCAGGAACATGGTGCGGTCTGCTTCTGGCAAAGGGGCCAGATCGTGTTCAGGAAACTGAAAGAGCTTTACAGCGCAGCGCCAGAGATGGTATACAGCCACAACGATTCGCGCAAGGAGAACAAGGTCATCGTATACTCCAGGCCGAACACCGAAGGCATCATACAGGATTTGACCGAGCGTAACTACGTTGGATGGGACATGGTTGAGGGGTTCCAGAAGTCCAGCCGTTTCCCGAAGGCCCCGACCGAGTTTACGTCGGCATCCAAGGCGAGCATCGACAACCTCACTGAGATCTCAAAACCCGTCATCGACTTCAGTACGGCTGGCAACGGGGCGCTACTCCCCGGCCTTACTCTCGGGCTGGAGTGGAACACCGAACGCGCCGACATGCCAATTGACGAAAGCCTTCCGGCCAAGGTCGTCATAGGGATGGTAGCGCACTCATGGAGTCCGCAGTCATACTTCTGCCAAGTCTCCGGCATAAGGAATTAAACTATGAGCGGGGACATGAGAGACCACGGGAAGCGTAACGATCGAATATACCGGGAGTGCGTCGGCATCGTGGAAACCGAAGGGAAGGACGACCCGAAAAAGCTGCTTTTGGTCCAAGTTCGGGTCTACGGTATCTTCGACAACACCCCCGTCAAAGACCTCCCTTGGGCGGAATATAAGCTGCCTATCGGCGCACGACCCAATGACGGCTCATTCGTCCCGGTGAAGAAAGGCGACCTTGTTTGGGTCGACTTCCCTTACATGGGCGATTCACGCCGCCCCCGGATAACCGGCAGCGTCCACTATGCCCCGGAGAATGTGCCGAGCTTGCCCCACGAGACGTTTGCAGGGCCGGATGCATACGTTCATGCCAGGACCGGCGATGAGCCCGCGCAGCCCGCGCATGTCTACGGCGAAGACGCCGTTACGACCCTTCATGGGGTCATGATAGCGGTCAATAAGGACGGCTCCTATAACGTCGTTCAGAAGGCTACTGGCACGGAATTCACCATCACCAAGGACGGTGACATGATTTTCCATGTTGAGGGCGACGTGTACCGATCAGCAAGCGGGCTGGAAGACGTGAGGATCACAGGGGCGCAGACGACCACGGCCATGGAAGGGATAGACCACGATGGCGGCACGGGCGACCCCAAAGGCAACGTCAACGGGTACTGCCTTTGCTGCTGGAGCGGGCAACCACACCCCATGGTATCGAGCAACGTCAAATCAACCCTGTAGGAGCAAGGCATGGCCCTCGACGCAAACCGACTGGCACAACTGAGGCAGGCCGCTATGGATGCGGTACCCTCCCCGCAAAGCAGTGACCCCGCCAACACCATCGCCTACCGGGAGGCCCTGCTTCTCGCCGACTCCATCGCCATCGTTGCCGAGATCGTCGGGCATTCCGAACTGGTATCTCTAACGCATGACACCGGTGGAGCTGGAGCGGGCATAATCACGGGCAAGGTGAAATAGGGGGTGCCATGCAAGATAAAGGCATAGGGCGCGATGCCTACAGAAGAAGCCTGGAGCAGAACACAGGAAACCCCGTTCATGGCAGGAAATCAAAACCTATGAGCGCAGCAAAGCGCGAAGAACTGGCACGCCTCTATGACATCGAAGTCAGCAAGAAAGCCACATCCCTCCTAGATCAATCCCCAAATCCTCAATAATACCCTTATATACCCTTTCTAAGCTTTTCCTTTCTCCGTATTGTTGTCGCCAATATCTACTGCTTTGATGCGACAACACTAATACAAGGAAAAAGGAGAGCCCCATGAGTACCGAAGCGTACCAAGCTCTGGTGACGGATGTCACCGAGAAAGCGCAGCACATGAAGGATGCGCTCATCAAACCGGTGATTGACGAAAGCACCGGCAAATTCATCCTGGAGAAGGCCGCAAGGACGGACGCTCTCAACGCAGCGGTTCCGCACACCATTTTTGAAGGGTGCGGCCCGGATGCAGGCATGGTGCTGGCGACCGCCTCCAACGCAGTCCGCGCATTTTGCAGGCAGCGCAACCGCATGCCGGGGGATGATCTGCTGGCATCGGCCTACACCGCCATCCAGAACGTCTTGGGAGCGCCCGCGCACACGTCCCGTTCTGGCCTGATCCTCGAAAGCGCGGCGACCATGAACACGCAGGATTCCAACCAGTCGCTCATGCGTAACCGCATGATTGCCCTGGTGCTGCCGACCATGCTCCAGTCGATCACCTCCAACATGATCGGCTACATCCCCGGCCAGTTCAACCAGTCCGAAATCTTCCGCGTTTGGAAGACGGCAGGGTCCACCTTCGGCGACCTCACCAAGGGCGACCGCATCCAGTGGGACTACACAGGCCAGTACAGTTCCATGGACCAGCGCCACCTGACCATCGCGGGCGACGGTGCCAAGAGGGGCCTCGCCGACGAATTCGATTTCGTTTCCACCGACAAGTTCGGCGGTGCCTACCCGATGAAGAAAAAGCGGGTTCGCATCCTGCACGACGGGAACCCCGTGGGCCAGGACGACGGCAACGGCTACCTGACCGGCAACTTCAAGGTCGGCGAGACCGCCGTAGTCGTGTCCGGCACCGTGGATTATGTCAACGGCGTCATCCATCCGGTCTTCAGCGTCGCACCGGCCAACCTGATCCCCGTGCATGTCGCCTTCGACGTGGACATCGAGAAGGCCCCGCAGCTCATCCCGTCGATCAACCACGAGATGGACAGCTACACCGTCTACCCGCACGAGTCGGCGATCACCGCGAGCACGACCCTCCAGGCACTCTGGGGCATGCGCCGGGAGTTCAATGTGAACGTGGACAACATGGCGACCCTTGCCATGAAGAACCTGCTCGCCGCCGACAAGGACCGCAAGCATCTGCACGACCTGTACTTCTACATGAAGGGGTCCGAAAGCTGGACCTACACCATCCCGGAAACCGGCGTCAACATGCAGGACTACTACGAGACCCTGAGAACCACGCTTCTCACCATCTCCTCGACCCTGCTGAACGCGAACGGCGTCTCCGGCCTTGTCGGCATCGTGGCCGACCTGAAGACCTGCGCCATCATGAAGTCGATGCGTTCCCCGCACTTCGATCCGGCCCCCGGCTACGCGCAGATCCCGCAGCCGCACTACGTCGGGCGACTGTTCGGCATGTGGGACCTCTATGAAGATCCGCAGCGGGCCGACTACTCCAGCCTCTGCTTCGCCAAGGGGCGCAACATCTGCGAAGCGGCCTACATCGGCGGCGATGCGATCCCGGCCATTGCCTTCAAGCACGGCGTCCTGGGTGATCTGAAGTACAACAACACCCTCTGGGAGTTGTCCTACCGCGACCTCCAGCAGTTCAACGGACGCGATTACATCATGGAACTGAAACTCATCCCTGCCGCGTAAGCGTGGCACGGGAACGGGACAATGAAGGGGCGGTCTGAAAGGGCCGCCCTCTCTTTAAAGGAGCTTCCATGAAGGTCGCTTTCACCAACAACAGTTGCAGCAGGCTACGTCGGCTTTACTCGCGGTTCGAACTGGACCTCCCCGGCAATAAAGAAACCACGCTGCTGGTCCCGGATTCGCTTGTGGACAACGTGGAACGCTATCTCCGCACGCACCATCCCGCCGTAGTGATGGTGAAAGATGCGGCTGATGCGGGGCCAGCCCCGGCAGCCTCAAGCGTCGCGGCGACCATCACGGACAAGACGGTTCTGGATATCAACGTGGACGATCAGGAGACCGAAGCGCCGAGCATCACCATCGAACAGCATCTGCGCTCCATCGGGCTGCTCTCGGATGCCCCCGCCGTCGAAGAGGCCCCCATCGTTGCCGAAGTTGCCGAAGTACCGGCACAGCAGGCGGCACCGGAAACACCCAAACCGGCCAAAAAGGGCGGCGGCAACCTGATCCCGGCGAAGAAAGCTGATAAGCCTGCCAAAACTCCCGGAGGCAAGAAATGAAGCAAGTCATAACCAATGCCGCAGACATCACCATTCTGCGTACCGATGCCAGCGCGACCACGAAAACAGGGGGCGGGCCTATCTCCAACGGAGCATCGGCTGTAATGGCGAGCAAGGGGAAGCCCTTCACGGTCATTCGCACGCTGGCATCTACCCTGGAAAAATTGTTCGGCAAGGCGCTCCCCAAGAAAGCGGCAGGGGCCGAAGGGCTCCGGCACGTCAACGACGCGCTAAAAGAACTGCTTTACTGCAACGTGGTCCGGGTCGTCAACGAGGATTACCGGTTCCCGTCGCTGGCTTTCGCTACGGTTGACGGGGCGGACACCACGGCGGCCAATACCCACAACACCGTATTGTCCATCGGGGCGGGCAATTTTCTCCAGGTTTGGCCGGTGGACGGCGACCCCTCCGTCAACCGTTCCTTCGAGGTTGCCAATGTGGTGACGGACAAGGGCGCATACGATACCGCAGTGGTCTACGCGGTCAACGATATCGTCACAGTCGCTGGGGGACGCCTGATCTGCATCGCCGCGCACATTGCCACCGATGCCGACCCGACCTTGGCAATCCCGACCGTCCGCTGGAAAGTCTACGACGGCCAGTACGATGAGCGATTCACCATCAACTTCTACGACGAGGACAAGGACGGCACCGAGTACCTGCTTGAAACCTACCTTGTCGGCGTGGACCCCTTCGACAGGGATGACATGGGGCTCCCGGCCTATATCGAAACCGTTCTTGAGCAGCAGTCCACGCGCTTCAGGGCGAACTTCGATGAGGACGAGACATGGGCTACGGTTCTCACCGGTCTGAAAGGGATCACCAAGACCACGTTCACCGGTGGCACCAACGGCGGCGAGCCCGTCACCGCCGACTGGAATGCAGCCTGGGACCTGTTCAGGAACGAGACCTTCGCAGCGAACCACATGTTTGCTGCGGGGCTCTACGACGCCGATGCACTCGCCAACATGATCGACGTTGCCGACAAAAGGCGGTCCGCCTGCTACTTCGACGTATCCCCGGCACTCACCTCCGCTCAAGCAATCGAGTGGTTGAAAGGCACAGGGCTTGCCAGCCGCAATGCCCGCGTCACCTACTCGCCGTTCGAAGCCAACGACCCGACCTATGGCGGGCCGATGGTATGGGGTGTTTCCGGCGACAAGGTAGCGGCCAAGTGCCGGGGGGAAGCGATCTTCTCCGGGTCGACTCCGGGTGTCCACTTCGCAGCGGCAGGTGCGAATCGCGCCATGCTCACCCGCACGGGTGTGAAGCCCCTGCACGAGGAAGACGCGCCCGACCGGGATGCGCTTTACAGCGCGAGGATCAATCCGGTAGTCGCGGGGGGATCTGGAGGGGCGGTCATAGACGACGACCTTTCCCTGTACTTCAAAGAGGACTACAGCCGGTTTGCCTGGGTTGTGGACATCGACAACTACATCGCCCACAGGTTCTACCAGGGAGCCGCAGCACTGAAGTTTGAACCGGACGGACTTACCTTCTCCGGCCTGACATCCATGACCAAGGAGATTCTTGACGAGATGGTCACTTCCGGGGCGCTCGTGAAACCCCGCGACCCCGAAGACGGCGACAAGGAGTACGTCCTCACCGTGGAGCAGATCGAGATAGACCTTTGGCTGGTAACGTGGTACATCTGCCCCACCGGCAGCGCCCGCAGAATCGCCGGTCAGCCGCGCTACATCAAATAACCGTGTAAAACACGAATTCAACTTTAAAGGAGAAGGACAATGGAAAAACTGATTACCGGAGGCAACGCACTTCCCTACCCTCTTGACGTCGCAGAACTGAATTCGGCGGTCGTGGAGATGCAGGGGATCATGGATATGAACAGTGCCGGAGTTGCCCTGCTGCTGACTGCTGGCCTGGGGGCTTCCGCCGCCTACATCAAGACCGACAACGGAGCCAAAACCCTGCTCGCCGCCGACGCCGACGACGCCCGCGTGGCGCTCATCATCATCACCGTCACCGAAGCGTTCGCGGACGCTGGCGGCAATCAACCGGTAGTCATCGTCGGAGAGACGGACACTGCCAACAAGTTCGCGGCGAATACCCTGCTCGTGGATGCGGCAGCCGGTTCGGTCTTCGTCCTCGCCGGGACCTTAACGGCAGCCAAGGCGCTGCTTGTCACCCTGACCGCTGCCGTGGGCGCAGGTACCGGGGCCATATCGGTTTCCACCATCGTGCTGCCCGCAGCAGTCTAAGCCAACCCATGACCTTCCCGCAGGAGGATAGATAAGATGAGCGAACGCGCAGAATTCAACTATTACGCACACCAGCCGCACGAAGAGGAATCCTTCCTGGGGGTAGGGTCGATGGCACTGAGACCGGGAACGACCATTCTTGAAGCCGCCGCGCCCGACAACTCCCTGATGGGGGACTTTTCGGGGAGTCAGACCCGTAGCGCGGCAATGGCTCTTGCTCTGGCGTTTGTCGAGGGAGGCGACTTCAGTTATGCCGCTCTCGAAGCGGGCGCTTTCCTGATGGCCGATGCCGATGAGGATCAGGACATCTCCGACGACGAGCAGGACTTCCTGAACGAACTGCTCCAGGGCGTGGCCGACGCTTTCATCTCCCTGGGTGCCGACTCCGGCAACGTCGCATCCTTCGTTGACGACGAAGACGACGCCGCAGGGGCGACCCTCGGGGCGTTCCTCTCCGAGAAGATGAGTGGCACGACCATGGACGACGACGAGATCATCGCCAACTACGCGGTCGGCGGCGACATGGTTCTGGAGTCCATCGTCAAGGTCGTCCGATCCGGCAAAGTCGTGCTGAAGCGCAAGCGCATCGGCAGGCCGAAGAAGATCACCGCGATCCAGCGGGCGGGCTTGAAGAAAGCCCGCATGAGGGCCTTCACCGGGGCGGCGAAGGTCCACCGCGCCAAGTCGATGAAGATCAGAAAGCAGAGAGGGATGTAGCAAATGGGATTTGTCGGGAACGCCGATAACCGAGTAAGCGAGTATCTGAAGGCGTGGATCAAGCCGACAGGTTCAGATTCTGGCGTAGTCGGCCTTATCGGCCCCGGCACATCCCGGCAGCTCCAGTCGAATTGGAACTCTCCCTTCGAGCAGTCCAGTGTCGGCAGTGCCTATGAAAAAACGGCGGGGTTGGTCCAGCAGATGACGGGGCTCACCTCCGTATCCCACATCAACGGCGAACAAATTTGGGACGGCAACAGACCGGAAAGCGCCAACCTCGTTCTGATCTTCTACGCGCTCACCGACCCCGTCAAGGAGGTTATGCAGGCACTGGCTGCGCTCGAAAGCATGGCGTCGCCACAAGTCAAAGCCTTGGCCCCTGGGGGGAGGATACCGCAGACCGTGACTTTGAACATCGGAAGGGTCAGTCTTTTTACCGAAATGGTCATAGAGAGCATCCCATCTCCGCTCGACGGTCCAAAGGACAGCGAAGGCCGCCTCCTGAAGGCGGAAGTCAACATCACACTCCAGACCAAAAACATGTACAACGCCTCAGATATACCCAGAACCTGGCGCGTTTAGGAGAACTTAAATGTCGAACCTCGCAGGCAACAAAGAGAACATCGCACGCGTGAAGCAGAGTTACAAAAACATGCTTGCCCTTGGCGAGGGTGCGAATGGCGCTGACTTCCGCATGACGTTCAAGGCGTATCACGATCTTGAGTTTTTGGTTCAGTCAAGCCAGCTTGCGGCCATGGCACGGGAGATGATCGAGGGCAAAGGTCCGCATGGCGTCATGTTCAACCAACAGGGCAATTTCAAGAACGCAGTGGACGTGCCGATCACCTTCAAGTCGGTCATTTCCGGCAAAGAACGGGAGTTCCTGATCGACTGGGTGAAGAACAAAAAGTACATCACCTGCCTACTGGCTCAGATTTCCGAGTCGCAGCCGCAATCCAATGCGTACAATACCGTCACGTACGAGGATTCGTGGATCGAGATCGACGGGACCGACCTCTCCGTTGACGACGGTGCCGTGCTGGTGAAGCCCTCCGGGACGCTGCATGTCAACTGGGTAAGCTGGCTGGACGACGGCCAGGAAACCTTGAGTTGGAAGTAACCCCCTCCCTGCTGTAGCCGGTATGGTGTTTTCCCGCCATACCGGCCATTCACAACTACTCTGATGATCCCCAAGGAGCCACCTTGACAGCCGAAGACCTCCTAGAACAAGTCGTCGCCCAATTTCAGGTCATGCTTCTGTCGCCGGAGGCGCAGGCGTCCATTCTCGCGCAGGTTCTCCGGGTCTGTCAGGCCAAGATGGGACCTTTCACCGAGATCACCTGTGATGGCACCGTGGACACCCCCGCTGATTTTCTCTCTGTGGCTTCCGCTATGGACGCCAACGGGCGCTGGCAGGACGTGGTAAGGGTCAAAACCGCAGCGATCCCCGAGACCGAAACAGACCCCGCCGTTGCCGCAACGGACAAACTCCAGATCGTGGGGCAGGTCCCTGTCGACCCCCCCGTGCTTTCCCCCCTGGAAGTGGCGCTCACAGTCGGCAACCGAAACGGCTTTTACGGGGCTGGCCGAGTTGCGAGCACCAAGGCCGTGAAACCCTTCAGGATCTTCTACTTTATCGACTTGGCGCAGTGCGAAGAGCTACCGCCGCTTGTCCAATCGTATCTTTATGAGTACCTCTACATACGTTTGGAGATTCCGAACAACAAGAGGTCTCGTGAGGTTGCCAGCACCACGGGCATGCAGGTCGAGCTTCCAAGCGATGAAGAACTGAAGCAGCGCAAAGACCTCATCGAGACCGACATGGAAGAGTCGGCGGCCATCATCCCTTCAGCGGCGGTATTCTAATGGCCGAAGACTTCAACAGACTGAAGCGTATTTCCAGGCGGCTGGTTCATGCCCCGTTCCAACACCCTTGGGAGTTCCGCCTAGAGATCAGCGGCATGCCCGAAAGTCTCTCCAGGCGCACCGATGGCGTGAGTGACTTCGATTTGCTGGTCAAGGATATCTCCTATGGCTCGATCACCGTCGAGACTGAGGCGATAAAGGCCGGGGGGATCACGCTGACCTTCCCCGTGGGCACCGAACCCGTCACTATGACGATGACGATCAGGGATTTCAAAACCCGTCCGTTCTATCGGTGGTTCCGGGACGAGTGGGCTTCAAAGGTAGCGAACCCCAACGGCACCTTCAACCTCCCGACCCAATATCTGAAGAAGGTTCAGCGAATATCTCTCTCCGACCCTAAAGACATTGAGACGTGGTACATGCTGCCAACGAAGATCGGAGACGTCACCGAGTCGGTAGAGGCAGATGGATTTCTTGAAACGCCTGTAACGATGGTGCAATTCCGCTCTTGGGGGACCTGATGGCTTGGTTAAACGCAACACTGGCCGATTCTGTGGCAGGCATGACCGCGAAGGCTAATGCAGCCATCGCCACGGCACAGACAGCACTCGCAGCACTCAACAGCCAGACCGCAGCTATGCAGTCCAGGCTGACCGCCATGCTCGACGCGGCGACCGACAACAAGACGATGCTCGACAAGCTGGCAGAGTCCGGCTTCTACATGATAACCCTCGCACCAGAAGTCGGTTCTTGGAGCGCCAGACTGGCCGGAGCATTAAACGAGCCGCCCAACAGCGGCTTCTGTTCCGGGACGGCAAACCTTATTATCTCCGCTGATCCTGCCGTCGTCACAAACGCCTATGCCAAGGTCAAGACGGCGATGCTCAAGCCGATAGACGACGCGAACAAATTCATAGACCAAACCGACTTTTCCGACTTCGTGCCCGATGCCCCGGTTTATGAAGACTTCCCCCCCGTCGAATTGCCAGACTGGGATATTCTTTACCCTTCAGGGCAATGGGAATCGGCTAAATTGGGGGATGTTTTCGGCGGAGCCATGTCCGGCATAGGCACAGCGTCGGCAGACCTGAATAAAGGGGTTAAGGAACTGCTGGCGACAGCGAACCACGTAGGGAAGATAACCTCCGCTTTGGATAAAGGCTTGACAGCGGCACAGGACTTCATGACGGGCTTGCAAGCGACAGGAGTTTACTCTATTATGCTGCCACCTGGGGCGGGGGGGTACCTCGACCGCCTCCAAGCAGAAGCCGGGGCACCGCCTGCTGACTCCGAGCTATATAGCGCCGGATTCGTCTTTATCGCCGTTGCAGCAGGGGCCGAAGACCTCGCCGCCAAGTACGCCACCATCAACACGCTCATGAAAGGTTAAAAGCCTATGCTGCCACGTTTTTCACTGCCATCCAGACCGGACACCCTGATCACCCTGCGGGAGGCGACCGTCGCCGAAACCCTGGACTTTGCCGGGGTGAGCGTCGGCCACGAGGAAGAGGTGACAACCCTTTTCCTCAACACCGTCCAAGATAAAGCAAGTTTCGTAGACTGCCGGACGTGGACGGCGGAAGACCGCAGGTATGCGCTGTACTGGTACTACAGCAACACCCCCGGCGACAAGGACGGCCCGCTCTCCTACGAGTGTCAGCACTGCGGGGAACTGCACCACTTCCTTCAGGACTACCGCAAGCTGGACGAGACCTATAAGCCGATTCAGGGACTACCAGAGCGAGAACTGGAATGGGAAGGCGAGAAGGTCATCGTAAGGCCAGTGGATGGCTACGGCATGGAAGAGCTGGAAGAAATGCAACTCGTGCTGGATGAAATCGGGGACGAGAACAGCGGGGAGTACCAGAGACAGGCCGCCCTTATGCGCTTCACTCGGTTTGAACTGGCTGTCAGTTTTGCCGATCCCGGCAATTGGGCGAACCGCATCGCCGACAAGCTGAAGAGCAAGAAGGATCTCGAAGCGGAAGGAAAGGCCAAGGCCGCCGAACTCCGGGCGGCAAAGCGCAAGAAGCTCATGTCCATGTCCTACGGCAAGTTTGAGCAGTTTGCGGGACTGGTCGTGGAGAAGCTGCTGGAGATGGAGCACGGGCTGAATTCGATTTACGAGGGGGGCAAAGTCTTTCTCATCACCCCGCCGCACCAGTGCCCCAAAAAGAAGGACGACAAGGAGGCAACGACCCGAATCCGGGTCACCTTTCGGAATAGCGACTACATTCCAAGACTACACTGAGGCGTCCTGGCACATCGTCCTGAACGACCTCTGCTTTTTCTGGCATCAGGATAAGGGCAGCATGCTCCAGACCGAAAAGAGCCACGTCCTTTCCTCCTATAACTCCATGCTGCGACGATTAAAAAAGTAGGGGCCTATGTTCGAAGAAACCGTCAAAACCCAGAAGGCCGAAGAGAAGGACCCGATAGAGGCTCTTTCCGAAATCCTCGAAAAGTTCGAGAACCGCCCCCTTCTCAAGAAAATCGAGCGCAACACCGCCGTGCTGCCGACCCTGCTACGAGCCCTGACTGTCGCCAAGGGGACCAAGGCCGCGCACATGTACGTGCGGGATTTCGCCAAGATCGAAAAGCCCCTGCGGCAATCCACCGAGCGGCTGAAGGCGACATCCGGCCCCGTCTCCGTGCGCCCTTCGGCGGTCGCGGCCCGGATAGCGCAAGCGGCGACAGCCAGGACCGTCACCCGGAACGCTTCTCCGGTGCTCCCTACACCGGTAGTGCCTACGCCAGTTGTCACCCCTATCCCCGCCATGCCTCGCTCCGCACGAGCGGCCACTTCCCGCGCCACAACAGCCATCAATCAGCCCGAACGCGCCAAAAACGGACGGTTTAAATCGGCAGGGGAACTGGAGAGGGAAAAGCAGCAGAGCCAAGAACCTGTCAAGGGGATGAAGGGATGGTTCAAAGCCGCCATTGGTGCCGTCATTGGTAAGGGGAAGGATAAAGGAGGAGACATAGAGGATGCGGCAGGAAAGGCCGTTGGCGGGCCGATTTGGGAGGCCGCTAAGGAGATGCAAGGCGCTGTCGGCGAACTGAAGGAAAAACTTCAGGACGACAAGACCCTGTTAGGGAAAGCATTCAAGTTCCTGGGCCGGAAGACGCGACTTGCCACAGGACGCAACGCCGCGCCGACCGAAGGAACCGAACAGCGTCGGCACCGTGAACTGATCCAGACCATAGAGAGCGGAGGGCATGGCGGCGGGGGGGGCGGTGCCGGGGCTGGTATTGCCGAAGCCATCGGCGGGGGGATCACCGGAGCAACAGGAATCAAACTCTTGAGCAAGATTCCTGGGGCGAGCATCGCGGCCAAGGTCCTGGCAAAAGCAGGTCCGGTGCTGGGGGTGCTCGCCAGCGGGACGGTACTTGCGGGAGCAGCCGCCGTGCTGGCTGGAGGGTCTGCGCTGAAATCCCTCTTCATGGGTGGAAGCAACCCGATCAACGACCTGTATAAGAAGACGGGGTTGCCAAGCGTCAGCGACAACTCTGACCAGCAGGCGGTGAACCGCAAGAGCGTCGCCTATGTTGAGAGCATGAACAAGGAGAGGGTCAAACAGGGGAAAAAGCCCTTAGAGTACAACCCTGTCACCGGGGACGTACTGCCGCAATCGGCCAGTGAGCAAATAGAAAAATCCAGCAAAAAGAACGGGCTGAATTCGAACCTTATTAAGGGAGTAATCAGCACGGAAAGCCAAGGAAACCCTAATGCTAAGTCGAAGGCCGGAGCTGTGGGGCTTATGCAACTCATGCCTCGAACAGCAAGAGACCTTGGCGTTACCGACCGCCGCGACCCGAAGGCAAACATAAAAGGTGGGACCGCGCACCTTGGCAGGCTCATGAAGAAATATGGCGGAAATGAAACCCATGCGCTCCAGGCATACAACTGGGGCGAAGGAAACATGGACGCTTACCTAAAAACGGGACGGGGGGCGAAGGGGCAAGCGATGCCGCTGGAGACCGTCAACTATCCCGGCAAAGTTCAGCGCAACAAGTCAGCATATGAGCGGGGGGCTATCGTCCCGGCAAAGACGCAAATCAAGGAGGTGTCCCAGCCGACATCTCTGAAGGATGCGGGCACTGCACCCCTGACTGCAACTTTGATGGGGACCGAAAAGCTCATATCGGCACTGAACAAGCAAAATGCACCCAAAAAGGAAACGGCGACACTGGCCCCGATCAAAGTGCATTATGATGACACGATTCTGAACCTCATGACCCACGACAGGATTTAAGCCATGGCTCAAATTGAAGAGTACAGTTTTATTATGGAATTGGATGAATCCGGCGTGATTACTGTGCCCGACGAGCATGCTATGCAAGAGCGCATCTATGAGTGGCTTGCGACGCCTGAAGGGACTGTCGCAGACAAACCCGGATGGGGGCACAGGCTTTCAAGGCTGAAGTTCGAGCCATCTGGGCCTGATACAAACGTGATGGCGGAAATGCTCATCGCTGAAAAGCTTTCCCTTGATGTCAAGGATATGGTACTAAAAGGCGTCCTTGTGGAATTTAAGGAGATAGACCTCATGTATGTGGTCATTGATTTCGGCTTTGGAGCCTTTGAGGGGGATGTTAAGCTATGATTTCTGTGCAGGACGCCATAGACCAGTTCAAAGCGATCATTGGCACAGGCGCATCGTGGGTTCGGCTGGCGAAAAGCCAGTTTGTGGACCAGATAGCGATCTTCCAGAGTTGGGCTTTGCGGGATGCACTCTGGAAGGTCGAGAGAGCGAAGCAGGAATTCTTTCTCGCCACTGCCATCAACGATTCGTCCGTTAGGGCGCACGCTGAAGGAAGAGAGTATGTTCCACGCAAAACAACGCCCTCGAAAGGGACTGTGCGGATCACCAATAACGGAGCCAGTTCGGTTCCCCTCCCGGACAATACGGCGTTCATATCCACCGCGCAGGTCGAGTATTTGCTGAGAAGCGCGGCAGCCATACTGCCCGGAGGATATGTAGATGTGGAATTCTCACAGCTCACTGTGCATGAACCGATACTGGCCGCCATCTCCGAAGAGTCGCCTTTTCTTGAGATCATCTTCCCCAAGGATGTGAGCGGTAAGCTTGTATCCTTCGAGGTGTTGGTGGACACCGGGGACGGCTTTGTACCGTGGACCTATGCCCCCCTGTTCCAGAACAGTGCCGCAGATGCCACCGTTTACGATGAGTTCTATAGCCACATGAGTCAAACCGGTATACGTTTCGGCAATGGCATATTTGGAATGATCCCGCCATTCGGTGCGGCGATAAAGGTCAATTACTGGACCTCGGAGGGGCAAACCGTACTGGTATCAGGACAGCAGTTGCAGCTACTTTCAGAGGTGCTGGATATGGCAGGGGAACCAGCAAATCTAAGCATAATCAGCCTGGAGAGCATAGACGGCGGTGGGGCAGCGGAAAGCATCACAGAAATGAGGAAAAATCTTCACTACTGGCCTCGCTACAATCGAAAGCTGGTATGGGATGACGACTACGCCTTCTATATCAAAAGCAAGATTGCAGGCATTACTTGGATAAAGTGCTGGGGAGAGCAGGAGCAAGAGCAGGAAAGTGGCTTTGACGTCCAGAACATAAACAAGATATTCGTTTCGGCCTACGCGCCCGAAAGCGTTACCCTTTCGACGGAAGTACTTGCGGCACTTGGCGAAGTCCCCCTCCTGAACCGCAAGTTCGAATGGGAGGTTCCGGTAATGTCGGCCTTTACTGTCACCATCACAGGGAAGATAGGTCGTGATGTAGACATACCCACGGCTGTCAGCAACCTCAAGGACCTCCTGAGTGAGGACTACGGCATTGACTCGACCACAAGGCTTGATTCTGTGCGGATTTCCGACCTGTACAAACGGGTCAAAGACACAGGGTACTTTAAAGCGCCCGGAGCCTACTATGAGATAAACGTAGCGGGGATCACATCCCCTAGCCAGCTAAAAGAAGCGGTTTCCATTGACATTCTCGGCAGCACGTTCGCCCTTACCTACCCGTAATAAGGAATCATCATGCTTGACTGGCTGGTAAAAAGGCTGACCCCGGCCAAACGGGGGGTTGCGAGATGGACGGAACTAGGGGCAGCCATACAGACCTTTTGGGAAACGGGCTTCGACCCAGAACTGGAAAAAATCCGTCGCATGAACTCCATCTATACGGCGGATGCAGACGGACAGCGCCGAATAGTCGCCGATCTAGGGGATTACTTCGAACCCGATCAGGCGGAAGTGTCCATTCCTATATCTGTCGCCATGCGGAAGCTGGAACTTGCCATGAAGGACACGGATTATCCTATCCGCTCCGCGATACAGCGCATAGGGCTGGAGGGGTCAACAGTGAGTGCACCTTCAGTGCTTCTGCTAGACACAGGGGGGAGCGGGAAAGTCGGAGAACTCCAAGCAAGGTGGGATAAGGGTGCAAACTGGCAAATCGAGATAAGCACGAGTTCGGGAGTCCCGAGCGCAGACATTCTTCTAGCCGATCAAAACGGGTCCGGGAAACTTGGAGCAATTCAGGCGCAGATTGTTGGAGCCGATGACGAGGGGAATGATGTCTGGTTCGCTACCGTCGCCAGCGTAGACGGCATACCGTCCCCAGACCTTTGGCTCAAAGATGCGAACGGCACACGCAAATCAGTGTTGGTAAAGGCGAGCATTGAGGGCGTTGACGGCGAAGGCGGCGATAGCTGGATGCTCACGCCTGGGGAGAGCGAATACATCATCAGCGGTGCGGTTGAGTGGTTGCCATTGTGGGCGTTAGAGGCAGACGGAGAGTATGGTTCCAAGTTTTACAATGATGCCACAGGCATACCTGATGGGGCTTACCTGACTTCGAGAGGGGTTATTTTGGCAGACCTGGGCGCAATCGACCAAGACGCCTTGACGCGTATTGACACTTTAGTGAAAAAGATCAAGCCTTTGCATATCGTCTATGACGGCATGATTTTCATAGGAACAGATTTCTCTCAATCTTTCAATCTCATTACCGAAGACGGAGAGCACATCCTCACCGAGGATGGAGACAATATAGTCACTTAACAGGAGGGGCTTCAATGAAAACGCTTAGATATTTACTGGCTTTGATGTTGTTACCGAGCATCGTTTTTGCAGCAGACCTGAAAATCACGCAGATGCCAGCGGCGAGCAGCGTCGCAGCATCAGACCTCGTGAACGTGGTTCAGGGGAGTGCATCGAGGAAAGCCACCGTAGGGCAGATCGCATTAGGCGGGGTAGGCTACGCCGCAAATGCCGGGACGGTAGCGAATACCATTCCGGTGCGTAACGGGAGCGGCAAGGTGCCTGGGAGCATTACCGGGGATGCCGACACGGTAGACGGACTCCATGCCGCCGACTTTGCCACGGCAGCTCAAGGTCTGACTGCCGACAGGGCCGCACCTTCCGGGACCGTAATCGCATTTGCGGGTTCCAGTTGCCCGACAGGGTGGCTGGCGGCAAACGGGACGGCGGTAAGCAGGGCAACGTATGCCGTTCTTTACGGGATAATAGGGACTACCTACGGTACAGGGGATGGGACGACAACCTACAACCTGCCCGACTTACGGGGTGAGTTCATCAGGGGTTTGGATGGCGGCAGAGGGATCGATACGGGGCGTGCATTGGGCAGCTATCAGGCTGATGCGTTTAAGAGCCATAACCACGCAGTTGCAGATTATGCCGGGACATCAAGCATGTCCTATCGAGTCAATGCGGGCGTGGCTGCTGGAGAAAGCGGGGCTTTGACAAGCAGTACCGGGGGCACAGAGACCCGACCGCGCAACATAGCACTTCCGTACTGCATCAAACCTTAAACCCTGGCAAACGGAGACATCCATATGATATCGAGAATTAAACTGTTACTGGCGGTCATATTTGCAAGCGCGGTCATTATCAGCAGTTCCGCGCAGGCCGCAACAATTATCGGCCCCAGTTACATGAACCTATCCACTGCGGGCCAGGAAACATTGCGGTCAACGCAGATCGGCAACACGCTGAAACTGATCGGCGCGGGGGGTATTACTCTCACCACGGATCGAACGGGGAAAAGTCTGACTATCGGGACATCGGGCGGTACGGACCTCACGAACTTGGTAAATCAGGCAACAGCGGCAGCAAATGCCTCAAATGCCTCTGCCACATCGGCGATGAATGATGCGATAGCGGCCTTCAATAAGTCCACTTTGGCCAACACTGCCGCAGCCGCAGCGGCTCAATCTGCAACGGACGCCTCGTCAGCAAGAGCGGCAGCCATACAGGCGCAGGCGAATGCTGTACTGGCGCAGTCAAATGCAGTCAACGCAGCGGCGACGGCATCAGCTATGGTGGAGACCGCAGGCAGCATAGTAATGGATGTCGAGGGGGCGGCAGCGGCAGCAGCGGCGGCAGCCATTTCGGAAGCTAATGCAGTTTTCGCCGCAAATGAAGCCGATGGAGATGCGACGGCGGCGGAAACGTCAGCCACGGATGCCGCTACTTCGAGCACTTCAGCTTCAGGGTTTGCAGATGCCGCCAACACCTCCGCTTCGCAAGCCAGCACTTCGGCGGGTCAGGCTGGGACCAGCGCCAGTGCTGCGGCCACCAGCGCCACCACAGCGACAACCAAGGCGGCGGACGCCAGCACTTCAGCCACGGCTGCGGCGACATCTGCAAGTTCCGCCGACACCTACAAAACCGCCGCAGAAACAGCCAGCACGGCGGCGACGAGTGCCAAGGTAGCGGCGGAAGCGGCCAACACAGCGGCGGGTACGTCTGCTTCAGCAGCGGCAACGAGTGCGAGCAACGCAAGTTCTTCTGCCGGTGCCGCATCTACGAGTGCCAGTGCCGCGAACACATCGAAGCTCGCCGCCGAAACGGCGCAGTCAGCAGCTCAATCGGCACAGACGGCAGCGGTCACAGCGAAGAACTCAGCGGAGTCGGCAGAGTCGGCAGCGGCTACCAGTGCAACCAACGCGGCGAATAGCGCCACGACGGCAGGGGGAAGCGCCAGCGCGGCGGCGACCAGTGCCAGTAGCGCATCAACGAGTGCGACGAACGCGGGTAACTCTGCCACGGCGGCGGCGGCTTCCTCGGTATCTGCTGCGTCTAGTTACGGTGAGACTGTTGCAGCAAGTTCCAGTGTACTTTTCAGCGACCCTCTAAACGAACTGTCCTATGCCTATACCCTCAGCAACCCTCCGATCACCGCTGACGCAAATGCCTACAATGTGGCTAATACCTCGGGCAATGGTGGACCCCTTGCACTATCTCGCACGGGTTTAGTGAATATTTTCACGAGAAAATTGTATCCAGTATCTCCATTAAGGACATACAGATTTACCATAGTAGCGAGGAGGACTGTTGACCAGGCGGGAGGAGACCTGTACGCTGGATATGCAGCGTTGGATGCTAGTTACGCCAACGTAACGTACCCCTCTGCCGCATATCAGTACGTTTTAACTGGGCCTACTGATCTACAAGTAGCCCAAGGGTGGCAGACCTATACTCTTACATTACCGGGCAGCTCAATTGTCGGTACTGGTACTGGCATCGTGGCCGTGCGACCAATGGCAATATTGAACTATCCTTCAGGGACCACCTCGACTTATGAAATAGCACAGTTGAGTTGTGAGGATATAACTGAGTCTGTCTCGGCGGGAGGATCGGCAACAGCGGCAGCGACCAGCGCCAGTTCTGCTGGAACCAGTGCGACCAATGCGGGAACGTCAGCAACATCAGCGGCGGCAAGCGCGGTAACGGCTACATCAAAAGCCGCTGATGCGACTACGGCAGCGAGTGCTGCGGCAACATCAGCGAGCAGCGCCTCAACGAGCGAAGGCAACGCAGGGACAAGCGCAAGCGCAGCGGCGGCCAGTGCGACGGCAGCGTCCACTTCAGCAGGTAGTGCCAGCACCTACGCTAGCCAAGCCAGCACTTCAGCAGACAATGCGGCGTCCAGCGCCACGACTGCCGGAACCAATGCCACGAACGCAGCAGGATCGGCGGGCACGGCGTCTACTCAGGCGTCCAATGCTTCAGGATCAGCAACGGCAGCGGCAGCTAGCGCAACGGCAGCGGCAGCTAGCGAGACGGCAGCGGGAGGCAGCGCCACGGCGGCAGCTTCCAGCGCCACCACGGCATCGACGCAAGCGACCAACGCCGGGAACTCTGCAACGGCAGCGGCTGCAAGCGCCGTTACCGCAGCATCAGAGGCCGCAGGCGCAAGCACGTCGGCGAGTGCGGCATCAACCTCGGCCAGTAGTGCATCAACCTCGGCGGGGGCGGCTGGCACGTCGGCGACAGCGGCGGCGGCGAGTGCAACGGCTGCCAACACGTCGGCGGGCAGTGCCAGTACCTACGCTTCTCAGGCTTCTACGTCAGCGGGCAATGCGGCGACCAGTGAGACCGCAGCGGGAACCAGTGCAAGCAATGCCAGCGCCTCTGCCAGCACTGCGTCATCGCAGGCAAGCAGTGCATCTACTTCGGCGGGTAATGCCTCTGCCAGCGCCACGGCTGCAAGTAACAGCGCCACGGCTGCAAGTACGTCAGAAGGAAATGCCCTTTCCTACTCGAATAGCGCAGCGTCGTCATCCAGTACAGCTTCGAGTGCAGCTACCACGGCAGGGACTCACGCAAGCAACGCTTCCGGGTACGCGACAAGTGCGGCGACCAGCGCCAGCGAAGCCGATACGGCGGCGAACCAGTATTCCGCTCAGTACACCCTCAAGGTAGACGCAAACGGGAAGGTAGCAGGGATCGGGCTTTTCTCGGATAGTACGCTGGGGAGTCTGATTAATTTCGCAGCGGGGGCGGTTAATATCAGCTCAGGCAAAACTGGTTACACGGATTACAGTACAGCGGGCTATTGGCTCGGCAATTCAAGCGGGGTAGGGAAGTTCAACATTGGAAGCACCTCGTTTAATAGTCTAAGGTGGGATGGTAGCAACCTGTATATCAAGAACCTTACTCCCTCGGGTGCAACCACCGGCAGCATAGCCGTAGGAACAGCCAGCACATGCGTGGTCGCCCTGGAAATATCGGGGGGTGCGGTCAATGCGTACCGCACGTATTCGGTGCGTGCGGTCAATAGGTCCACGCGAAATTACCGACCTGTCGGTGGGGATACCGATAACGGTTGGTATACCGTAACGGGTGTTACGGACGGGACCAGTTCAACAGGGAATAGTTTTCTCTACGTTTGCACAGGGGCAGCCGGTGGCGATACCTTCTATTACGGTAACAACTCGTGGGAATAACCATATTGGGGTTAGGGGGCCTAGAACTGCATTTTTATGCCTAGCTTATAGTTTTTTAGTACAACATCCGCCTCGTAAACAATGTAGCCAGCTTGCCATAAAGTTACTACGGGGGTGCCCATTATGGTCCATCCAGACTTCCGCAGGCCATAAGAGATCAACGTATGGCCTGCCGCGTAAGCGATAAAGTAGGAGGTTATTTTGGCAGTGGACGCCTCTTGGCCGATCCCCTGGTTTCGTTCATAGTATGTTGGGATTGGAACCGTGCCTACAGGGTATGTCTCAGCATCGCCATATATGTCCCCTTTAGAGTGTTTAGAGATATAGATGGTTTGCTCGCGGTCTACTTCAAGCAGCACAAGCATCGCAACCTGCAAAACAGTGTCAGTGGTCGTCCAGACAGTATCCCCCTTGGTGAATATGTCACCCGCAATCGCCGGGGTAGCCGATACGGAGAGGATAACAGCGATCAGGATCAGCTTTAAATTTGTCATTTGTGGCTCCTTTTTAGAAAGGTATGGTTGCTCCATTTATACTCTTTTTAGATTATCTGTCAAACAAATAATGCAACAAAAAGGGCTTCCAATAAAAATATTGTGAATTGTCAATTAATCAAGTATCTTGTGGGGCAAAAAACAGGAGGAGCGGCATGGTAACGATAGAGTTTGAGGACTACACCAAAAAGGGGCTCAAGTCGCTCCTCCAGAAGTTCGATAAGGCGGGGTTCCCGGTAAAGGAGACCGTGGCCGACAACAAGAGTAAGCGCGAGAACGGCTATGCCATCAAGACGGCAACGCTCACCTTCGAGAGCGGTCAGACCCTCGTGCTGAAGATCAAGGCCGGGGGGAGTCTCTATCAGGCGAAGCTGAACGGCAAGGTCCTGGCGATCAAGAACTACATCAAGCCGGACACCTTCACCGATGAGGTCCTGGCCTACGTCAAGGAGAATGAGCCCGCCTACGCGAAGCAGAAGGAAAAGCAGCTTTCGCGGGTGAAGGTCGTCGCCCCCAAGGTCAAGGCGGTCAATACCAGCACTGCCGAGCAGATCCACACCTACACCGCATCTCTGGAGGAATTCAGAGGGCAGAACGGGGCCGTGCAGGAGCAGATTGCGGCACTCCAGCCCGTTGTGGTAGAAAAGGACAGGAACCTGCTGAGACTCCAGGCACAGATCGAAGAGGAAAACAACAAGTCTACCGATCTTCAAAAACAGCTCGAAAACCTGAAGAGCGGCATCATGGAGAGCGCCAACGATGGGCAACTCATGGAAACGCAGTGCCCCAAGTGTGGAGCAGTGATGGACGATTGCGAAGGCGGCAAAAAATGCCCCGCATGCGGTTGTCAAATCGACGGCACGGGAGCCATCCTCGAAGCCGCAGGCACCGCCCCGGTGCAGATCGACCGTACCCGCATCGCGCAGGATCTGCTGCACGGCAGAGCAAGACACCCGAAGCTCACCGCCGCCTTTGTCGAGGGGTTCAACAACTCCTGCGAGATCAATGACGCCATTGCCTTCATCGAAAGTTTCACCGACGACGAGTTGATGGGGTTCCTGAAGGAGGAAGAGAACATCTTCGAGTCTGTGCAGCTCAAGGCCGAGGGGAAGATTGCCAATCTCTCCAAGGCGTATTTCCTGAACTGGATCAAGGCCCCGGAAGAGACCGCAATCCTTGAAGCCATCGACCTGTTCAACGCGCATCAGGAAGAGCAGGACATGCCGGGGCGGGCGATGATTCTGGAGTGGGGCAGCGACAACAACGGCAACCCGGATAATGGTGTTGAAACAGGTTCCCCTGCCGAGATTGTCGGCGTTCCCGATGGGCGCGCTACCTATGCCGAACGCTCCGAGTCTACCGGCTGGGCGGTTTTCCAGGACACCACGATCCTTTCCCCCTTCACCTATCCGGCTCCTGTCGTTGCAACCAGCGGTTCCTGTGGCGACTGCCCAAAGTGCGGTGCCAGCACGGAGCCCTGCGAGGGGGGCTATGAGTGCCCCTCGCAGGGCTGCAAGATTGACGGGGAAGGAATGGTCATGGAGAGCGCCGAGCCTTTCGGGGCAGGCACCGAAGTGACCCTCAAGGGGCACCGTGCTGAAGGCGATGCGCTCGCAGGAAAGAAGGTCATGATTCTTGAGTCTGTGCCTACCGCGCAAGGCCCGTTCTACAAGGTCCAGCACGAAGGGATGATCTACCGGGGCATAGCGCCCGCGATGATCCTCGAAGGCATCGGGCTGGAGATCGACAGGAGCGGGGAACACGACATTGACGACCCGCTGCATATTGACGACCCCGAGCACGATCAGGGCGCGACGACCCACAAGCCTTGCCCGTGGTGCGGAGCAGACGTGCAGGAAGAAGTCTGCATCAACTGCCACCGGCAGTACCCGATGGCCGCTCAGGACAGGAAGACCTGGGAGGCCGCCAACAAGCCGCTTCCGGCCAACGATTTCCCCGAGCAATACGAATAGCCATCAATTTCCCGGAGGGAGGGACACCAATGTTATACCGCATGCAGGACGCAAGGAAGATCAGACTTACCTTTGACCCGTTTGCCAAAGGGTTTACCCCGGAGCAACTGACCGATGCCCACTACCGCCTCACCTGTGACCCGAAACAGGCGCTGCTGATTCTGGAGTGCGCCGACATGGCCGACATGGACGCGGAGTACGGCGGCGAAGAGCAGACCTGCGACGGATGCTCTGGCAACTGCGCAGGCTGCGGTAACACGCGGGACGACGGGATGGTTCTAGAGGCGGTGCGGGTTCGTTCCTTCTCCCGGACGGCGCAGACCATGATGGCCCTCGCCAAGTCCCTGAACCGGTACATGGCCGACAAGGGGCTGACGGTAGGGGAGGCCAACATCGGCAAGCCCCGGCAGTCCGGCATGTTCGCCACGGTGACGGTGCAGTTCCCTGTTTCGGACGGACAGACGATCACCATCGTCTTCCACTCCCCGGACAACAACAAGATGAAGATCACCGCAGCCGACGAGATCCTGGCCTTTCGCTGGCTTCTCAACAAGCGGGACATCACCGTGGCCGTCTCGCCCGAGGGGGAGGCCGATGTCTCCCTGGAAGAGGTAGGCAAGCGCGTCGCCATGCTGGTGGGAAAGAACGCCAAGGCGTTTGCCACCAAGTCGAAGGATATCGCCGAGCAGAAAGCATCCCTGGAGACCGTGAGGGGGCAAGTAGAAGCCGAGCAGGTCAACAACCAGACCTTGCTCGCCACGCTCACCGAAACGCAGGCGCAGGCGGAAAAACTCGATTCTGACATCCAGGCGGCCACCGCGCAGCTCACCAAGGTTCAGGAGTTCAACGCAGAGCTTCAGTCGCAGGTCGATTCCTTGGCGGCGACCATCGCCGGGAACAAGGGGAAGGGGGGCACTGGGGGCGGGGATGGCTACGCCGCAGCCGTGGCAGAGTTCACCAATGTGCTTGTCGGCATGGGTTTTGATGCTAAAGAGGAAGGTTCCTTCAAACTCTTACTCATAGGCGGCACCGATGCAAAGCCCCGACTTGAGGAAGTGTCGACCAACTTCTATGAGGACGGGGAGAGTGGGAGCATCGTCGTAAATGCCGACAAACAGAAATTCAAAGCGAAGAGCAGGGCTACCGCCGTCAATGCCTTCGATAAGGCCGTAGCCGTTCTTCAGGACCAGATCAGCGGAAGGGAGACGGTGGCGCAGTGGGCGGCCAAATACGCCGCCGTAGTGTCGCAGTTCCACGTCGGGGACACCTACCGCATGAGCAGACAGGATTTCGTCTCCAAGAGTTTCGAGAAAGACAGTTACATGGACGGCTACGCAGTCTCCAGCCTTGAGTCCAGCGAATTTGGCGGGTCCAACCTCCCGGCTATTGAGTTCAGGACCGATAGCACTACTATGAACGTGCGTTATGACAAACTGCAAGGCTATCTCAGCGACGGGGGGATTGTGCCAATGACGGCCCCGGCCATTGACGCGACATCCCCCAGCGGGTACGCGCTCATCATAGCCGACCCTGAACTACAGCTCAAGTATCAGGATGTGCTGGATGCCTTCTTTCAGGACCGCATTGTCGCAGTGCGCAATGCGCTTAGGGGGCTCGACTGGCTTTCCAAGGATAAAAACCCCAAGCTCGCCTATGCGTTTCAAAAGACCGTGGGCGAGACAACTTTCATTGTGGACAACGACTACGTTCAGGTTGGGGCTGGGGCAAATGTCGTAGGTGTCACCGCAAGAATACAGTCAATAACTATTTCGGGCGAAGAGTCGAAGGTAGGTGACGAAATGCTCATCCCTGATGACCTGACGGGCACCCCTGAAGAGTTTGCAGCTAAGATCAATGGGGCTATCCCTTCTGTCGCTTCGCCTGAAACGACTACGACCGCAGACCCCGGCGACACCAACCCCGACCGTGCCGAAGAGAACGCGGCTGTTACCATCCTCAACTCGATCATCGCCGGGGAGTATGCCACGTCTGCCGAAATGGACGCGGCCCTTGACGAAGCCGCCTCCATGCTGGAGGGCATGAACATGCTTGAGCTGTACGACGAAAGGCTCAACACCGCTGCGGACGCGCTCAGTCAGAAATTGGCTGACGAAGCGGCGGGGGTGTAGTCATGGCCCTTTCATTTGCCGAGAAGAGAGCACTCCAGAAAATAGTAAAGACGAACCTCGCCGCCCTCGCGGCGGGGGGTATCTCATTCACCGACAAGCGGCGACTGCAAAGAGAGTTGACGGACGCCATGGCGAAGCTGAACGCCAAGGTGGACATCCCCGCCGAAGTTATGCCTGCTGGATGGACAAAGCGCGTAGGTACAGGAGACGACGTTTACAGCCACGCCAACGGCATCACGCAGGTTTACGTCAGACAGCCGGGGGAGACAGACGCTGGGGCCTACCGCATTCGCGTGAACGGGGAAGGGGTTTACAATGGGTATGTTGGAGAAAGGACCGGAGACATCCCGCTTGATGCTGTTTTAGCGATGGCGCTTAAATACACCCCATCCAAGGGTGAAGAGGTTGCACCGGCTAACCAGAACCTCGCCGACCTGATAGCAGGCAAGTTCGACAGCCTCGACCCGCTGGCCTTCCTTGGCAAACTGAAAGAGATTGCCGACGAGATCAAGGATATCGAGTCCCTGAAGGGTCCGGCCATCGCCTACATCGAGAAGAACTCCGACAAGGTGACTTCCATCATGGAAAGCGCCATGCAGGAGGCATTTGGGAAGCTCTGGAACGGATCAACAATTCTCGAAGCGGCCAAGGCACCAGCTACCATCGGCTCCCCTGCTTGGCACTGGAAGAAACAGGGCAACCGGAATGCCTGGCGCGGCGAGCATCCCCAAACTGGCTACCAGTATCAGGTGGAGCTTTTTCGCAAGCAGTACGAGGCTGGCAAGGTTGACGAATTCGGGGATACCCACTTCAAAAGCCAGAAGTATGACGATCCCGAAAAGGCGGCAAAGTATGCCGAGCAGTTGGGCGATTTCGACATGAAAACCATCATCGAGACCAAGAACCCCATGCTGAGAAAGCGGTTTATGGAAAACCCGAAACTCGCTAAACTTCTGGAGGGGTGATGCAGCATATCCTTGAAGCCGCGAGTTCCGGCGACTGGCAGGCACTGAAGCACATCTTTGAGGGTGCCATCACCCCGGACGACGACCTGCTTAACGAGTGGTGGGGCAAAATCTGGCCCCAGTACGAGGACGAGGGGTACACGAAGGACGAGATAAGGGGATACATCCTTAGCGGCAACTGGGATGCCGACCATCTCCGCAACGACATCGCCGAGCATGACGCCAAGTTTGAAGGAATCCAGGTTGCCGAATTGGAAGGCAGCGCAGCGGGAACGGCCCGCGTCTCTGCCATCAAAGGAATTCAGGCGTCTCCCGACTTCGCTTCGCTGGCTTCATGGTTCGCCCATGCCTTCGACTACAACGGGCCTGCTGGCAACTACCCCGGCCTTTCGGATGCGGCACAGAACATGGACGCCATTATGGCTTTGGGCATAAAGTTAAAGGCCCTCATGGCGGTGTCCTACGACGAGAACGCCAACGTTGACGACCGCCTGGAGGCGACGCGGGATTTCAATAACATCGTGAGCAACTACAACATTCAGCTCGACAACGGGGTATTTATCTACAAGGATACCATCACGAGAGTGACGGGGGTCCCTACGGCGCAGCTCAAGAACCCGATAGAGGCGACGGCCTACACCGACATGAAGCTCGCAGCATACCGGGACGAGGCACAGAACGTGTGCGCCCGCGCAGGCGTGGCCCCCATGGCGGCCATCAGGCGAATCAAAGCGGCCAACGACGAGATCACCCGTGCCATGGAAGAGCTGAACACCAAGGCCAGTCCGATCATCTTCGCTTACGACCAGCGGCGAACCGCAGCCCTGGAAAAGAACGGCTACGAGGGGAAGAAACTGGAGATCGTCAACCTTGGCAAGGGATACCAGATGCTCCGGGATAATTTGGCAATAGAAAAACCTGCCGATTACTCCTACGCCAGAGATAATTTCCAAACCCAAGCGGAATACATCCAAAAGTATGAGGCATGGTCAGCAAAGATGCAGGGCCTTTGGGATGAGCAGAACGACGCCGTGAAGGCCGTGCGGCAGGAGATGCAGACCCTTTACGAGCAAGCCGAAAAAGGAAGCCGGGGACCTCAACGCCGAGATGGAGCAGATAACGGTAGAGTATAAGGCGATCACCGAAGCGCAGAAGGCCGCGATTGCCACCGCCCGCACAGAGATCGGCAAGATCAAGGATCACGTCATAGCCGCTTCCCCCATTTCCAAAGAGGCCGCCGATGCGTGGTTTGACGAAATGGTTCTTGTCACCAAGAACATGCAGACCAACCTGAAGAAGCGCGGCTACGACATGACTACGTTGAAGCAAGACATGACTGAGTTCCACCGGCTCACGGGCGGCAGGCTTTCCCGGATCAGCTTCGAGACCAAAGGGGGTGGGAGGGCTGCGGCACAGCCGTTGACTGGCGTGGTCTATGTGGCGGGTGCATTTGGCAAGACTACCTTTTTCCACGAACTCGCCCACATCCTGGAAGACGACGAGAGAACGAAGGCCATCTCCAACCGCTTTCTTGACCAGCGCACAGGCAGGGTGGAAAATAAGCAAGTCACGAGGCTTTCCCAGCTCACCGGAAACACGCGGTACGGGCGTGATGAGGTAGCTTATGCTGACTCCTTCATAGACCCCTATGTGGGGAAATATTACCGTAACGGCATCACCGAAGTCTTTTCCATGGGCATGCAATATTTCAACTCCCCGGAAGCCATGGCAACGCTCCTTGAAAAGGACCCGGACCATTTCAACTTCATGGTGGGGTACATGGCGACCCCGGCGAGGATCGACAAAACAAGAGTGGCCGCGCAGCAATCGGCCATGACGGACCAGAAAGACGCCGTGCAGACCTCCGAGGACTTCCTGAAGGCGCTGGACAAGAAGATTGCCAAGGCAGGGGACTTCTGGGAGGGCACTGGGTACTCGCTGTACAACTCCTACCGAAATAAGTGGTCCGTGGTATGGCCTCACGAGGACGGTTCCGGGAGGCTTAGGTCATCCTGGAACGTGAAGGGCGAGAAGAACGCGAAGCGGGCGCTCTGGCTCTTCCTCGCGGCGGGTAAGCCTGAAAGCGGGGCGTACTCTATCAACAGGCTCACCGGGGACGTTTTCAACCAAAAGAAGATCACCATTTCCAAAGAATTCGCGCAGGACCCGACCATCAAGGGGGCGCTATGACATACTTCCTCCCACTCCCCTACCTCTTTGCGGTTATGACCCTGACAGGCTCCGTGAAGATCAGCTTCCCGGATACCCAATGGGATGTCGCAGCGGTCCCGGAAGTGACAGGCCCCGGCGCGGCACCCTTGACGGACTACCTCCGGGATCACGGCATAGGCTTCAGGGGCCAGCTTTTCACCCTGGAGGCCGTCTCCCCTATGGACCTTGACCATGCCCTTCTGATGAACCAGACGACGCACCACGACCGCCGTATCAGTTCCTACGACATCATCGGCTTTGTGCCGGAGCAGAACCCGGACGCCGAGGATGACAGCCGGTGGGCCGACGATGACGATGATGGCGACGACTGAGCACATTTGTTGCGGCAACGATGTCAGAGGTTACTATCATGAGGCCGGGGACTGTGGGCTGGTAAACTCCATCCGCCTTGACCTCCCTCACGACCATTTCTACTGCCCGAAGTGTCTCGGTGAGCACACCAATTTAATTAAAGAGGGGAAACCATGCCCGCAGCTCTTGTAAAATCCATAGCGGATGATTCTGGCATCGACCTTGCCGAAGCGGATAAACGCTGGAAACAGGCGAAGGTGATAGCCGGGGAGAACGGCCTCAAAGAGTCGGATGGGGAAGGCTTCTGGAAGTACGTCACGGGCGTCTTCAAAAAATCCATGGGGATCGGGGCGGTTATGGAAAGTGCGGTACAACACGGCGGTGTATGGCGCGATGAGCTTTACGCAGCCATGGCCGAAGATGGGTTTATTACGGAATCGGCTGATGCTGAGTGGCGTCTCAAGCCGAGCGTATTGGGACGCTTGCAAGGTAAAGCCTTGCAGGAAGTCAGGGCGCTAGGGTTTGACACTGAAGAGAGCGTGATAGCGATAGATGGCAGTACCATCGTTTATATCCGCAATCGACATGGCAATCAGCTCACTAAGGACGACGAAAAATACCTGAGACTGGCCGTAACGCACCCGACTGAGATTCTTCCCAACGTAGGCACGAGTTTTCTTACACAGCATAGAGAGAAAAGCGTTCTTTTTATATATCGGGATGCTGCGAAAGACTATCTGACGATAGTAGAGATAGGTCCGAAAGACGGCACCAACATAGTATGGAACTTCTGGAAGTTGTCAGGACCCAAGGCGAACAAGTATCTGTCAAAATTTAGGCAAGAAAAAGCCCGCATCCTTGCTCACGGAGGGGCGACCGTAAATATCCCTCATGTTCCTCCCACGGATGAAAGTGGTGGCAAATCGGAGGGCCTTTCCGAAAGTCGCAAGCAAGAAGCGGGTTCAGGTCCAACCGTATCAAAAGACGACAAGCCTGTCAAGCCCATCCTCGAATCCGCCACCGCCGAAGAGGTCCACGCAGCCGCGCATGAGGCCGCCACCTCTCACCTGAACGACCTGCCGCACCCGACGCAGGCGCAGCTTGAAGCCGGTAATTACCGCCACGGTCACATCACCATGCACGGTCTCCGTATCTCCATAGAGAACCCGAAGGGGAGCAAGAGAAGCGGCATTGACCCGGATGGTACACCGTGGGAAGTGACCATGGCCGCCACTTACGGATTTTTCAAGGGCACTCTTGCAAAAGACGGGGATCATGTTGACTGCTACATAGGCGATCACCCCGAGAGCGAACTTGTTTTCATCGTGGACCAAGTGGACGCCAAAACGGGCCGCTACGACGAAGCAAAAGTCTACCTTGGCACGTTGTCGCAGAAGGAGGCCCGCGACCTATACATAGCCGGTTTCTCTGACGGCAAGGGGGCGAAGCGCCTGGGGGCCATGACCGCCATGCACATGCCCGACTTCAAGGAATGGCTTTCAGCCGGTGACACCACAAAGCCGCTCTCTGATGTAATACTGGAAGCGGCTTTCACAGAGTCCGATTTACGAGAATGGGCGCAACGCTCCCCGCTCGCATGGAAAGCCCGAATCCTTGACGCAGTATCCTTTGACGACATACAAGCGGCTTTCGCGCAGAAGTGGCCGGGGTTCATCGACCCGCCCTCTACCTCCAAGATCATCGAGACCTTCCGCAACGAAGAGGACGGAACCGAGGCACGGGTTGCCAAGGTGGAAAAGGGCTACTCCGTCACCCTCAAAGACCTCGACTCCGGGGAGGTCGTGCCGGTTGCCAACATCTATCCGGACCTAGAAACGGCTATCATGAAGGCAAAAGAAGCTGCCGGAGTGATTAACCGTTTGACAAATAATCAAGACGGGTTTAAGGTTGTGGCATCTACCGATAAGGAGGGTGCCATGAAATCCGAAGTAGAAGTATCCCGGCAAAATGTGACCGTGGCTGAGTTCTTCAGAGCCATAAAGGCTGCTTGCGAGAAGAAGGGGCTGGCCTTTGACCTCGACCGGGAAACCTTTGAAAACCCGTCCCGTCCGAGCGACGATACCTACTCCGTCACGAATGGAGTCAAACATGCCCGATATGGCAAAGGGGAGCCTACCCGCGAGTCTGATGGCTCCGATGCCCCTGCAAAGGCTGAAACCGTCCGTATCCAGCCCTACGACTACCAGTGTTACATCCATAACCTCGACGGAAGCGTGTTCAACGAAATTTGCGAGTTCAGTTTTGACGATGAGAAGCGCGGCCACGGGTATTACTATCAGGTGAGCAGGGATGCAGACGTGAAAGAGACGGAGCCTACCCCGGCTACTACTGACCCCGACGCCACGTACAAGGAGTGGGAACAGTCCCTGAACCGCAAGGGCGCACCGACCATGCAGGCGTCCCGCCTCATTGACGCCATGCTCCGTTCCGGGATCAAGCGGGACGAGTTCAAGGTCAGTACGGAGCGCGGTAAAGACGGTTCCTTCGGAGACGCTATCGTTAAGGGCACCATGAGCGCCACGGTTGCCGAGCATACCGAAGCACTGCTAAGAAACGGGCTCAACGTGTTCTGGTACGTCCCGCAGGGGCGCGACAGTATGACCGCGATGGTAGCCGCAGGCAAGGAGTGGCACAGCGCCGAAGCGCACCTTGATTGGGCGGGCGAGGCCGGGACCCTTACCGTTTACGACGTGGTGAAGTTCGACGCCCGTGAGTCGGGGGGCACTACCACCTTCGCCCCGGACCAGATGGAAGAGGCGCGGGCGCTGGCTAAATCAATCCAGTCGATGCAGCCCGCCCCTGCCATTCCCAAGAACCCCAAAACGGGACCCCAGCGTGTAGCCGTGCTGCGCTCCATAGCCGCTGGTATCCCCGGCATGCAGGACTATCTGGCCCGGATGGATGCAGTTACTACCAAACGCGAGATGGAGAATCTGGATAATGACAAGTTCGAGTTGATACCCAGCCTACGCGGTTCCAAGGAGCAGATAGGGGACCTTGACCTCTATTGGACCGTCGCCGACCTGCGCGACCAGAAGGAGCGGGAAATCAACAAGCGTCTGAAGGAAGAGGCGCAGACCGCCAAGTTGGAGAAGGAGCAGGAGAAGACCGTAAAGAAGGAGCAGGAGGACGCGACCCTGAAGCGCCACAAGGAGCGCCCGGAGCTGAAAAAGGTCCTCGACCTCATTTCCGCCGACTTCCGCACCGAGATCGTACAGTCGATCACCACGAGATTCACCGTCATGGTTGAGCGTTATTTCACCGATGGCGACTTCAACCTGCTACGTCCCGGACGCAGTGGGAACCAGTGGGAGAACCAGACCTATGCGAGGGTAAGCGAAGAGTTGGCCCCTCTCATGGTCCCGACCCGCAAGCTCAACCCGAACTGGCAGAATGTCATGGCGAAGCTGGCGAGTGATTCCGCCGACTTCTACATCGAGCAGTTCGAGAACAAGATGGCATGGAAGCTGGGCGACGTGCTGGAGCGCAAGGGCGGCGGCGACGTGGCCCTCTTCGGCAACGTCCGGGATCACGCCATACGCATGACCTTCCCGGACAAGTCAGGCTTTCAGGTTCGCACCCAGCAGGTCATCTCTACCAGTGTCAACGGCAAGGTATTTGCCCGCTACCCGACTACCTTCCATGATGTCGTTCTTGCCAGCGGAGAGAGAATGCCGGTGCCCTCCGCAGCCAAGATGCAGAAGGAATTCGGCATCACAGAGGATAAATCAGGGGAATAGCCTGAGCAAACAGTAATAAGCATGGACTTCGCGGCGGCATTATATGTCAAATGCCGCCGCGAATGTTTTTTTAACTCCCCTTCAAGGAGCATCCATGCGAGTCAACCCCGGTACTACCGCCCTTGGTTTTGCGAAACTCAGTATTTCGCAAGCCACATCATTCCTTGATTTTGCCAAGGTCTTCGCAACCCTCTTCAAGATCAGCATCCCCGGACAGGACCCGCCGAAGGACCCCAACGACTACAAGAACGAGAACAGCGACTACGGGCTACTGGTTCGCGGCAAGAAGGCCCGTGAGAAGCTGAACAAAGCGGCCAAGGAGATCCTTTCCCGCGTCAACAACCCCGGAGACCTCACCGAAGAGGAAAGGGCGACCCTGAAGCAGTATTCCGGCAAGGGGGGGCTCTCCGACAACTCCCAGTACGAATACTACACCCCTCAGCACGTCGCTGAAGGCGTCTGGAGTGGCCTTGTTGCCAACGGCCTAGCCAATGGCAACATCCTGGACCCCAGCACCGGCCACGGCATGTTTTCGGCGACAAAACCGGGGGGCATCGTCATCACCGGCTGCGACCTCGACCCGACCGCCTCGAAGGTGGCGCAGCTTCTCAACGCGGGCGACTCCATCACCAACAAGAGCTTCGAGAAGTTCTGCTCCGACACCCCGGACAACTCCTTCGACGGCTGCTGCACCAACGTGCCCTTCGGCGACGCCCGTGGGGCCTACAAGTTCGACGACCCGCCCTACAAGAACGAGGGGAAGATTCAGCGGTACTTCATCTCCCGGATTCTGGACAAGATCAAGCCTGGGGGGCTCGCCGTCCTGATCGTGCCGACCGACATCGTGGGGGCCAAGGGCTCGACCGACTGGGCCAAGTGGCGCAACTCCGTTTCCCGCAAGGCCGAGTTCCTTGGCGCTCACAAGCTCCCCTCCAAAACCTTCGCAGCGCAGGGCACCGATACCGTCGTTGACGTGGTTGTCTTTCGCAAGCACCCGCAAAGCCTTCTGGACGTCGTGAACGACCTCACCTTCGAGACCCTGATAAGCACCAACGTCATCTTTGACGAGTTCATAGCGGGGCGCTACTGGCTGGGCGAGGGGCGGCCCTTCATCATGGGCAAGTGGGTCCCGAAGATTGCAGGCGACAGGTTCAGCCGGGAAGCCGTGGACGGCGACGTTGACGACGCGGGCCTGAAGGCGAAGCTGGCCTCAAAGTTCGTCTCCCGGATCGACTGGGCCGCGCTCTCCGTGGCGGAACCTGTTACGCGCAATTACGTGGACGGCGACCGCAAGATGATAAACGGCATCGAGTGTGAGATGCAGCATGGCGCATGGGTCCGTGTCGCCTCCGTGGATGCCAAAGAAGCGATTGACCCAGCCAAGTACGGCGCATCCAGCATCGAAGAGCTGAAGGCCCGCCTTGGCTCTCCCAAGGGGTGCCTTTCCTTCACCGTCTACCAGCTTTTCGCCATTTTCAAGACCTATCCCGACCTTCTACCGGCCCTTGCCAGTGCGGCTATTGAGTTCGCCATGAGCCAGCCCAAGGAAGAACTAGCGGAACAGCTCTACAGGGGCTCCATCATCGGTGGCATGATTGCCCGCTACCAGGATCGGTTCAACGACGGCAACGCGGATGACAGCGAACGGCTTGCACTCCAGGACCTTGTGGCAAACGAGATTGACCGCTTCGGGCACCCGAAGAACAACCGGGGCATCATGCTCACCGGGGAGTCTTCCAAGATGTTCGGGCTTTTCTCCAATGCGCTCGACGCAAAGGGGAACTTCTCCGACCTCCTGAACGGGACGCTGGAAGAATCGGGGCGGCATCTTCAATACGATTCCACCAACGTGCAGGCACTCGTGGAACACCTGTTCATCCGGGAAGGCATTCAGACCATCGAACTTGACGACGTGCAGAAGCTTTACACCGGGGGCATGCCGGTGGCGACACTGGGCGACCTCGCCGCCTTTGATAACGTAGCCATCTCCCCGGACGGCATCATCTACCCGATGTCCCGCTACTGCTCCGGCGACATCTACCCCAAACTTCAGGCCCTCTACGCCGCCATGGCCGACGAGACCGACGAGCGGATCAAGCAGAAGTACATGCAGATGATCGGGATCATCGACGGGAAGCGCAAGCGAACGAACCCTGCCGATATCATGTTCGACTTCAACCACAAGTGGTACTCGAAGCAGTACGTGCTGGACTTCCTGAAGGAGAACGGCTACCCCAACGTCACCTATGGTTCCGACCAGGAAGTTCAAAAAGAAGATCCCTACTCCGGCAAGATGCGTACCGCGAAGGAGTGGACGGAGGACCCGGAGAATCCCTTCGGCTCCTTCCGCATTCTGGGGGGCAAGAAACCCGCAGGCTTCGACCTCCAGTTCGAGAACTACATGAACGGCAATGCCATCCGGGGTGGTAAGGGCGACGACGACGGCGACCTAAAAAAACAGTATTACGACAACATCAAAAACTTCCGCGAAACCTTCAATATGTGGATGCAGCAGCAGCCCAACATTGACGAACTGGCGGAACAGTACAACATGAAGTTCAACGCTTTCCTTCCCCCGGAGTACGAGATGACCGACTTGGGGCTTCAGGGGGTCAGTAAGAAAATCGTGCTGCACGGCTACCAGAACGCGGCCATCCGGCGTTTTTCCGAGGAAGGGCGCGGCATCCTCGCCGACGACGTAGGGCTTGGTAAAACCTTGCAAACGCTCGCTTTGGTGAAGTACAACCTCCAGATGGGGCGCAGCAAGAAGACCTGTATCGTGGTCCCCAAGGCGGTCTTTTCCAACTGGTACCACGAGGCACGGAACTACTACGAGGGCATGGACGACGCCCTGTTCGTGGGGATGCGCTTTGACCGCGCCAAGGAAGGGGCAATTCTTCAGGAGCCGGTTCTTGACGAGGAGGGGAACCAGAAAATCAACAAGTACACCAAAGAGGCCATGTGGCAGGACAAGATTGCATCCGGGGAGTTTGACGCCACGGAAGTATACGATGACATGTGGCAGATTCCGCAGAGCAACGTGAAACTCGTGGTGATGACCTACGAGAAGTTCAAGAGCATCCCGCTCCGGCCTGACACGAAGCAGGGGTTCATCGACAAATGGAGCCAGCGCGGCCTGCTCTCTAAGCAGGCCATCAAAGCCAACTCCGAGGGGAAGGACGACGAGGTAGGCGACGAGAAGTCCCTGAACTACAACGAGGTCAAGCAGGTAGAGCGCGCCGAGGGGAAATTTGCCGACACCGGGGCCAAAAAAGGGGAACTGCCGTACTTTGAGGACATGGGTTTCACCGACGTAATCACAGACGAATTCCACTCCTACAAGAACAGCTTCGAGGCGGGCGAAGAGGCCAGCCGCCTTGCCTACGTCTCTACCGCCCCGGCGTCACAGCGCGGGCTCGACATGCAGATGAAAATGGGGCACATCCGGGCAAACAACAACGACCGGGGCTCTTACGGGCTCACGGCGACGCCCGTCACCAACTCCCCGGTGGAAATCTTCAACATGCTGGCCTACGTCATGCCGCTGGAGGAATTCGAGCGGTTCGGCGTCTTCACCCCCGACGACTTCATCCGGGTTTTCGGACAGAAGGACATCGTGGACAAGATGACCATCGCCAACGAGACCAAGGCGACGGAAGGGCTTGTTGGCTTCCAGAACCTCGACGGGCTCCGCAACATCTTCCACAAATACTGCCTGCTTCGCACGGCAAAGGACGTGAATCTCGACCTTCCTCCCAGTGAGGAATTCCATGAGGAAGCCATCCTTACCGACGAGCAGCAGGATATCTACGACGAACTGAGGGAAGAGGCCAAGGCCGCGACCAAGGATGACAGTTCGACATTCAGCGGCAAGCCCCGCCCCGTCTTTTCCATCATCCGCGACATGGAGCAGGTTTCCATGGACCCGGACATCTTCCACGGGAGAATGACATTTCACTTTGCAAAGGGGGACCAGGGGAAGGTAACGCAGCTTTTGAAGATCATACCGCCTGAAGTCACCGTCCGGGTTACTCCCCGCGTTGGCGACCCGGAGTATGACCTTGAACGGGCCGAAATGGGCGAACCGCAGAAACCGGTAAACCGTACTTACCGCCTCTTGGATTCGCTGGAGACCAGCATGAAGGGGGATGCCTTCATCGTGCGCCTTGCCGACGCCTTCGAGCCGTTCCTGATGGACGCCAAGAAGCTCCGGGACGTGAAACTCGACGTGGGCACCGTGGGGCACCCGCTGACTCCGAAGTACGCACTGATGGTGGACAGGGTGCAGAAGATCCACGAACTGGGCGGCAAGCAGATCATTTTCAGCGATGAAAAGGCCCAACATCAAAAGGTGGCGCGCATCCTTACCCACTACCTGCCGATGCTCCGGGGCAAGATCGGCATCATCAACGCCGACGAGGCGAAGGGTTCCGAGCTTCAGCGGATCAGCGACCGCTACAACTCCGGGGAATACTCGATGGTCATCTGCAACCAGAAGGCCGAAGTGGGCGTCAACCTACAGAAGGGGACCCGCGCAATCCATCACCTGACCTTCCCGTGGACCCCTTCCAGCATCCAGCAGCGCAACGGGCGCGGAGTCCGGCAAGGCAACGAGGCCGACAATATCAAGATTTACTACTATCAAGGCAAGGGTTCCTTCGACGCCTACCGCCTGCACCTGATAAGCAAGAAGGCGGGATGGATCGGTGACATCTTCCGCTCCGACTCAGCGACCGCAGCCAACGCCAATGCTGCAAGCGCCGACGAAATCCGGTTCATGTTCGAGGATAACCCGGAAGAGGCCAAGCGGAAGTACATGGAAGCCGAAGCCAAGAAGGCGGAAAAGGCCAAGGCGCAGGCCAAGGCCCGACTCGTGAACCAGCTCCAGGTGCTGGCGTCCAATGCTTCCGTGCTGCCGAGACTGGAGCAGGAAAAAGAGGCCGAGCGCACCAATCTTGCCGAAGACATCTCCGACATGAACAGGCAGATCGAGAATCTGCGCTACCGGGGCTTGAGGACGGAAGAGGGGAGCGAAGAGCGCAAAAACATCTCCAAGTCCATTCAGAAGAAACAGGACGCGCTGGAGAGGACCCAATGGAAGCTGGACAGCCTCGACACGCGCTACAACAACAAAAAGGCCGAAGTGCAGGCCCGCATCAACAAGATCACCCTTGAACTGAGGGTAAGGGCACAGAAAGGGGAACTTCCCTTTGATGAGAAGCTGATCGACAACCCCGGCAACTGTGTGGTGACTCCCAAGGGTGTGGTGCTCACCGTGGGCGACATGTATGAGTTTAAGGACAGCTACTCCGGTACGATTGTCATCAAGGTCATCGAAGTGAACTCCGCTTCGAGGGGGTTCAAGGCCGACGCCTTGATGGGCCAGCTCAACTGGAATTCTATACCCAAACAGTCGGACAATGAGTGGTACGACGTGCAGGACTTCATTGCCGACCGCTCTCCGGTCAAGGTCTCCTACTCCGAAAAGGAAATGGCTCTCCAGAAACTTCTCAGCCAGGAGTGGCGCTATGCCGACCTGCTCCGGGGCGACCTCGACAGGGAAACCTTCACCGAGCATTACGACAAAATCCGTTTTTACAGCTACGACGGTTTCGTGCTGAGAGGGGCGCAGGGGGTGATGTTCGGCAAGCCCCAGACGGGCTTGACTGTGAATTACCCCGATGTGGACAACGAGACGTGGAAAAAAGAAGTATGCGAGGCATACCTAAGCCTGAAGCGGGCGGGCCGCGCTTACGATGCCAACAGTGTCATGCGGCTGGTATTCGGGAGCGGCTACGACGCTATAGCCAGCGAGTACGGCAGGAAGGCGACTGAAGTAGAGATATTGACGGCATGCGCCACGGCATGGAAGGCTGCTATGGAAAAGCAGGTAAGCCTTGGCGGGGTAGTCGTTGGGCGAAGCGTGGACTTGGCAGCCGGGGAGATTAAGACGGCAGCACAGGCCCTTGGCGATAACACGAGCGAGATTACCCGTATCGCCGACCAGTACCTGAACCGGCTCAAGGAGGATATACGGGCCAAGGAGGCGCAGGCCAAGGCTGAGGCTGAACGTGCAGCACTGGAGGCCATCAGGAACGACCCCAACTTCAAAGAAGTCCCTGAACAGGTGAAAGCCGCTTTCCTCGCCTTGGGGATCACCGTCAAGACCAACAACACCAACGTGGTCATCCCCGGCTATAAGGGGCGTCCGGCAAAGAGCCATGCCCCCTTCACGAGCTGGTTCTTCCAGGACAAGAACGGATTCAACGGGGTACTGAGAAGAGTGAGCCCAATGATGAAAACCCGATGGACCGCGCAGTTCTTCTCCGAGACGGGCGGCGACTTCAACGGGGCGTGGTGGTATGTTCCGATTTCCACCGACCTTGCCGAGGTCTACAAACTGATGGCGTAATAATCTGTTTGACAGATAAACAAAAAATGATAAATTTGCGACAAGGGGGATGCAGATATGATCTATAAACCGAAAGCCGAAGAATTGAACGCCATGCTGGCCGAATCGGGCCAAGCCCGAGACATGTGGGCTGAAGGATTCCTCGCAGTGGTCAAGCGTGTTCTTCTCAAGGACCCGCTGCGCTATCGTAGTTTTGGCCCGTGGTGGTGGCTGGTGAAGGCGGCATTCCTGAAACGTGATGAGGCTGCCTTTGGACAGACCATTGAAGACGAGTGGACCGAGACCATGACCTATGGCGACGAGACCCTTGACCTGCTGGCGGCCTTCGCCTATCAGGACGCGCAGGTAGGGCGGGGGATCATGCACGAGGCGCAGCACGTCCTTGATACGGACGAAGACCCGATCAAGTTCTTCTCCAACGACGAGGACATGGAGCAGAGGGCGGCAGTCAAGAAGCCATAAAAGAGCGGTAATAGCTGGAGTGAAGGGGGAGCGTGAAAGCGTGCCCCCTTTTTTGCGTGCATTATTTGTTTGACACATAATCCAAAGAGTGTATATTTAGGGCCATGACATAGCGCCTGGATGGCGCAACGCGGGTGGCGGCCAGCGCCAGGGAGGTAACAGACATGCCAGTATATGAGAACTCAAGAATCCGAGTCACAGTATCAAATGAGATTTCGGCTAGGTTCGACAACAGCCGAGCCCTGATTCTGAGCCAAGCGATGGTGATTTTGGGCAACCGCTCCGAAGCGGGTCTGCTGGAAGCGGAGATGGCCGTCATCACCCCGGAAGAGATTCGGGCCGAGGCTCGTCAGCAACTGGTATACCTGTATCTTGCGGAACACTGCCACTACAACCTCGGAGAGATACTGATGAGGATGCAGGGCGGACACCGGATGAGCGCCGGGATGCAGCAGGACGTAGAAGAGGCCCGCGCCTATGCCAAAGGGGTTTTATCGCCGCTGACGATGGAAGCCGTGGCCGATATGTTTCACACCCGTTGGCTGAACAGCGAGCCGAACCGGCACGAATGGAAGAATGTCACCCTTGCTTTGGGCAACGGTAGCGAGTCCGATGCGAAAGCGGCTATAGAGGCAGCCGTGGACGCCATCATGCAGCGCCGAGGCTTCGAACTGCAACACAGGAGGAATCGCGGCAACTCTGACGGGTGGGATATCGAGATCATCGGAGAAATGCCGGAGCAGATCGGCATGTGCCGCTATTCGCCACTTGGCGAAGGCCGCAAACTGGCCAGCAAGACCGCTTTGGAGATCGGCACCGCCATTCACAAGGCCGTTCTGGAAGGGGCGCACATGTTCCCGATACTCAACCCCGCTACCAATAAGCCTGAGTTGAAGGAGCCGACCGTGGGCAAGTGGTACTGCGGCTTCGATGACGATGACCGCGACGGGTTAATCTGCCAGTACGTCGGAGATGGAGAGTTCCAAGATGACGACGGCGGCAGTTTTGACATGGGATGCTACGACTACCTCGTGGAACAGAACGGCAGGGCTGCCGAAGTCATCAAAAGGATGCAGGAGAACAGGGCATGATTACCATCGTGGATGTCAGAAAACTGGTGGCTACTGGAACCCTCCCCAACAACCCCACGGATACCGCAATTCTCGTGGCCGCTTGCACCATAGGGTGGGTCCGTATCGTAGGCTTCGGCATGGAGTGGACCGAGCAGGGCGCGAAACTGGCAAAGTACCTTGAGTCTTCGCTCAAGTGCCGCGTCTTCCATCTGCACTGCGCCTGCTGCGGGGAAGATGCCCCGGCCTTCAAGCAATGGTTCAATCAGGATACCGGCTACGGGCTTTGTTCGCGATGTAACGGGAACATCACCGCCAAGGAGGGCGCGGATTACGTGCGCGACTGCTACGGCCATGCTGGGGTGCATCACTCCCTTGATATCTCCGGGACCCCTGTACCGGGGAACCATAGCGAGTGCGGCCCCGACTGCTGCATTACTGGGGATCGCTGCGACGGACTTCACGCGCCTGAATACGCGCCATCTGCCGACAACATCGTGATAGACCCTAAACATGGCGGGCACCACACGAAGAAGTTGGTCCTGGTCGATGAAGACTCCTATATCTCGCGGGAGGTCTATGAGGCTCTTGCACCTTGCCTTGGTTGCGGAGATGAGTTGAGTGTGATGGATGAGGACCCGAACGGGGACAAAAACCCGACGTGTGCCCGTTGTCGCGCCGAAGAAGAGCACGATTTTGATGCGGAACCTGGAGCCACATTTAACCGAAGGGGGGATCGCATTGCCCCCCCAGTGAAACTGATGGCTGAAGAGGATACACCCCCGGAGAACTGCGTCGCGCTTAAGGACATGAACGTCATCCAGACAGTCCACGCCATGAAGATGCTGGCTGAAAAGTTCGGGGGTGGTTTGCTGGGGGTAGGCATATGGGAGGGGGAGATTCACGGCAAGCTCTCTGGCTCGACCTATCCCGGACCCCATGTCGCAGTCTTCACCCCGCATGCGCTCGTAGCCCCTTTTGGCCCGCAAGGGGACGCCGAGAGCGAGGCCCTGGCGGTACTGTTCATGGCTGCACTCCAGAACGCGGAGCGGATTGAAAAAGCCTTCGCCCTCATGTGCGGGTTTATCGAAAAGGTAAGCGAAAGCGCCTACGGGACGTTGCACCATGACGAAGCATATGGCGTACTTGTGGAACTGAAGGAGTTAAAATGAGCCGTGTCGTGGTGGTTAAGATCACCGACCCTAAGACGTGCAATCAGTGCAAAAGGGTTATTCATGTCGGCGAGTGGGCGCAGGCTCACGGCAGCGCGGGTTTTTCTTGCGCGACATGCGGAGCTGGGAATGCTTAATGTTGACAGATATCTTCGAAGGCCATGAGCCCAATACATAGGAGAGACAGCGATGCCAAAAGGATTTAATGCCAACGGGAAACCTCTTGGAGGTGCAAAACCGGGAGCGGGCCGAAAGAAGGACTACAGGAAAGAGAACCCGCTGAAGGTCAGCAAAGGGATACGCTTTACCTGCGGCGAGTATGAGGGAATTAGCAAGGCGCGAGAGATCACCGGAGAGGGTGAAACCGAATTCATGCGCGAAGCGATCACCTCGAAGGTGGCGAAGACGCTGAAGAGGGCGGCAAAATCGGGTTAACGGCCATGTGCTTGACCCGTCCGACGTTGTTTGCCGGTCGGCGTCCGAGCACTGGTTATTGCCCTTCAGTGGGCTAGGAGGAGGGAAAGTTGATTACAACAATACTTGTTTTAGCGGTAATTGGCGTGCTGCTTATCGTATTCAGTCTTGGTAGACGATGGGAGGCGTTTCGTATCAGAACTCAAATGTTGGAAACCGGAACTGCTACGTCACGCTGGGGCGAGCACTCAAAAATTAAGATTATCGGGACAGTGAAGGACATAAAGGCCTAACGCTTTTGAGCCCAGCCGGATGGCTGCGGCGATTGGTTAAACCCTGGGAGGTAAACAATGAGTCCAGCAGATTTCAGAAAAGAACTGGTCAAGATCATGCCCGGCTACGATTGGACGGTGCACAAGTCGTCCAACCCCGAAGGGTACCTACGCGCCACCGGGATACAGAGCAGTGGATTCAACAGGCTTTCGACCCTCCAGGTGGAGAGGAGGGAGAAGGACGGCAAAGCCAAGTACGAAGTGAAAATCTCCGGCTACGGCAAGAAAACGCCGTGGCACTCGACATCGGAAGACGGCACCCTGGCTAGGGCATTGCGCTCCATGCAAACCCACTACGAAAACACGGCTGCGACAGCCAGTTGCTTCGCGAGCACCATGCAAAACGCTCGCAAGGCAGAGGCGGTGCGGCTATGAACTGGTATCAAGTCACCAGGACGATAAAAGAGACCGCCTGCATAGAGGCTGAATCGAAAGAGGATGCAATCCGTAAAATTGGGGAAGATGGTGCCTCTTGGGACGTTGAAGTAGTCAAAGAGACTGCAAAAAAAGCAAGGTTCCAGGAGCCGGTTTAACGGACCGCAGGTGAGGCGCGGGAACTCTCGCCAACTCCTGCTCACTACCACCGGCTCGGTCGCCTCGACCTGCTGGTTAAACTTTGGAGGGATGAAGAGATGGGTGACGCTAAAGGGTACATGTATCAAGGTAGAGGTAGGTCAACGGCTGAGGCAGCGCTTCCGAAGGTATGCCCTCACGGCGCGTGTGATGATCTCAAAGGCGAGATCGGGGAGTTACGGTCTATGGTCAACTCACTCTCTGGTGAGGTGGAGCGGGTCACTGTCCAGAGGGATGCGCTGCACGCCGTAGTTGCAGTTTTGGCAGCAAAGGCCGATGTCTCTGACGAAAAGCTCATTGAACTTCTGGACATGGCTAAAGCAGAGGCGGTGCGGCTATGAGCGAGATACCTGCAATGACAGACCCTCTGGGCGCGTACTGGAATCAACCGCATCGGTCTGCAATCGAGATTGACGGCACTCACGCGCTGATGTCCGAAAAGACATTTAATTTTCTGGCCGAGTATTCGTCGTCTATACCATCGGGAGTTTACGAGGGGAAGATGTGGAAAGCCAAGGGCGTCAACGGTAAGTGGTACCTGCGCTGGTATGGGACTTCTCCGATATCCGATAACTGTTCCATTAACGCAAGAGAAATCATTCTGGTTTAACGCAACCAAGCTGCCCGCGCAGCGGACCAGCGCCGGGTTATCCCTGGCACTATAAAACGGAGAAAATTCATGAGCGTAATTGACCGCAAATTCCAGATTCATGCCTTTAACCCGGTGAACGGCAAGAAGTACACAGAGGTCGACTCGCTCCTGCTCTGCGCAAAGGACGCTGCTGTCCCTGCCGCCCTTCAAACGTATAAGTACAAATGCATTGAGTTGGGTGCTAACCCGGAGCATATCAAGAGTATCGAACTGCTGGTTGAGAGGGTGATGTGCTTCCAGGAGGATCAGGGCGGCGGGCGGGTACCGGATACCATCGGCGCGGAGATCCCCCGTTGCCTCAACGGTGAGGGCCTCGAAGAGGCAACCGGCAAGTGCCGGCAGTGCAAAGCCTGGGGTTCACAGGGGATGCACTACGTTAAAGAGCTGACAGGCGAGTATCGGACTTGCATGATCGACCTTTTCGGTGAGTTTGGGAAAGACACCGTGCCAATGTTCCGGCTAAACATCACGTTTGGTAGTGGCAAAGGATCGGTTCAGACCCACGGCGATTTTTCCTGTCCGAATTTTAACCCGGAGTTCGAGGGATAACGGTTTGCGAGCTGGCCGCGCCAGCGGACGAGCGAGGGGTTAAACCCTGGGAGGGATGATGGACTTGCAAAGACAGAAGATTATATTCAGAGATTTTCCAACAGTCATGGCGATCATTACCGAGGTGGAGCGGCTGCGGTCGTACCTGGATGCTCCCTCTGGCGGGACTGCATATCTTAGCCACGAGGTGGAGCGGCTGACGGCTGAAAATGAGGAACTGCGGTTGCTCGTCGCAGAATACGAAAACAGCGACTACTGGCAGGGTCGAAACGACGGCTATAAGGCGGCAGAGGCGGTGCGGCCATGACCAGAAAGGAAGCAATTGATCAGGCAGTAGTCTTGCTCAAGGACGAGGCAAACGAGCTTGCGTACCTCTTGAGCGACCCACGCAACCAATTAGGGCACAGGGCGAAGGTGGCGGTACAGCGCGAACTACAGCGGTTCCGGGATATAGCTGAAACCCTGAAGCCGACGAAGGTAGACGAATAAAGGTCGGTTTAACTAGTTATTATCTCGCCAACCGGCGGCATAACACGCGAGGGCGATCAACGGGATTGCTCAGTGATTGTAGCTGTTTGGTTGGGATAATGAAAACGCAAATGCTGCCGCACTTGACAGTTATGTCACTTTAGGTGTATATACCCTCCAAATACCCCGGAGCCGCAGCGGCAATAGTGCCGTCAGGGCCGTACTGGATAATGCCGAATGGCGAGAGTGATTAGCGCAATAGCCTGCAAACGAAGGGGTGCGCGGCGAGATCACAACAAAAGCGTCCTTTCTCAAGAAGGGGCGCTTTTATTTTTACACATCGCAACTCCTCAGCATTACCCAATAATACCTAAAAGTACCCTTTCTAAACTCTGCTAGTACAAGTAGGCTGTGGCGCGAAACTATACCATGGAGCCCGTGTATATGGCCGCATCCGAAGATAAAAACTCGAAGAAGCCATTTTGGAAGCAGCTCTTCCCCAGTTCCCAACAGGTTGATTCGAGGAACTTGGGGGGGCTGGCACTTCCTCCCGGTTCCGCAATCTATGAGAATTTCGCCGAAGATGGGTCTCAACTTGGCGGGGTCTCCGAGTCCGGCGAAGATGGCGAACTGGAGATCACAGACCTTCCCTTGGCCCGCCTCGCCCGCTACAACGTCTACCGAACCATGGCGACGGACCCGACGATTGATTCAGCCATTAAGATGCATATCTCGCATGCGCTTTCCCCCAAGGCCGATACCGGAGAGATCATCTCCATCGAGAGTATCGGGGATGAAACCGACCCGATAACCCTGGACCTTCGCAACAACATTCAGAAAATAGTCAACGACCAGTGCCAGTTCTGGGCCTACAACGCCGGGATCAACGGCATCTGGTTCGCCCGCGTCTACGGTGAGGACGGCGTAGGAATCAAGCAGGTCCGTTCCGACTACTACACTCACCCCCAATTCGTCAATATGTACGAGCAGGCCGGGGGCGTGGCGGGCTACGTCTCGGCGCACCAACAGCCGGAAACGGGCGGCATTCAGCTTATGGAGCCGTGGAAGATGGTGCCGTTCCGCATTCCCATGTGGAAACCGTCCCTGCTGGAGCCTATCCGCGTTGACGCTTCGATCTTCGACCTATCCGTGGACAACTACGAGGACGACTCCATCACGGAATCCCAGAATTACGGGACGAGCCTGTTGGAGACATCCTACGGGCCATGGATGGACCTGAACAACGCGATCCTCTCCCTGAACATGTCCAGGAAAAACGCATCCCGGATGGAGCGCATGATCGGCATCAACACCGGCAAGCTCTCCCCCCAGAAGGCGGCACAGTATCTGAACATCGTCGCAGGCCAGATGCAGCGGGTGGATACCGCCAACGCAAAAAGAAGCCTCAAGAAGGGGTTCATCCAGACCGTCATCAACCACCTGATCCCCATTTTCGGCGACGGACGGGCGCGGCTGGACATCTCGACTATCGAGGGCACGCCGAACATCGAAGCGATCAACGACATCACCTTTCACATCAACCGTCTATGCGGGGCCTTGGGCGTCGACCCTTCCCTGCTGGGTTTTGGCGAGAACCTTTCCGGGGGGCTTGGCGATGGCGGGTTCTTCCGTGTTTCTGTCATGGCTGCCATGAAGGCGCAGATGCTGCGGCATGCCATACAGACGGGCGTCGAACAGCTTTGCGACATCCATATCGCCTACAAATTCAAGAAGGCATTCCTCCCCGGCGAGAAGCCCTACCGCATCGTGTTCAACAGCGTCTCGACCGCCATGGAGCGCGAAGAGATGGAGAACCGCGAGGGACGCGTCCAACTCGCAACCGGCATGGCGCAGCTCGTGGGCCTGATGGATCAGGAATGGCTGGGAGTCGACAAAAACGCCTTCGAGAACTTCCTGTTCACCGACATCATGAAAGTGGATGAAGCGAAGTTCAAGATCATGTTCCCAAAGAAGCTTGCCGAAGCCGCCGCCAAGAAGGCTACCGAGGAAGCCGCCGCCAAGGAGAAGGAGAAAAGTGGTGGCGGTGAAGCCTTGATGGAGTCGGCGCGATCAATTCAGGGCTACATCGACAGCTTTTACAGTTAAAAGGAGAGCCAGCCATGGCAACACCCGAAATAGTTCAATGCAGTTTTAACCTGTTCAACGAGGGGCGCAAATACTCCGGCCATCACCGGAACTACATTCTGGAGTCGGCCATCGCAACCTGCTACAGCCCCGCGACCCGCGAGCGCATGAAGCTCCGCGAAGCCTTGGGCTATTTCGGCCACGGACGGCGCGAACTGCACGGCAAGCTCGCTATCCCGGAAGTCGGCACCATAAAACTCCCGGACGGTTCCAGCATGATCGTTGAGAACATCCCCAGCAACATCACGGTGGCGTTCGAGGTCGGCAAGGACGGCGAGGTGAACCATTCCCAGCAGATCCTGGAGACCGCGCCGGGAAAGATCGTTTCCGCCCTCAACGCTTCCGGCGTCGGTGGCTTCTCGTGGGCCTGCGGCGGGGTGAACGGCGGCCCGATGGGTGCGACCAAAATCGCCGACTTCCACGGGATGGACTACGTGATGAACCCCGGCTTCGCCTCGAACCGGGGCTACATCCTTGAGTCGGCAGGCAACAGCGACATGATCCTCGAAAGCGTCGCCAGGGCAACTGGCATGGACGACAAAGACGTAGAAAAGTGGATGAAGCACTGGACCGCTTCGGCCATCCTCGAAAATGCCGAGCTTCAGGAGCAGATCATCGAAGCGGCCATCTTCGGCGATTCCCTCCGTGAGGAACTGGAGGGCAAAACTGCCTTGCTCGAATCGGCCACGGCGCGAATCGAGCGCGAAGAGGCAGAAAGGGCGATGGCAAGAACGGCGATTCTCGAAGCAGCGGGGAAGTCCATTATTGCTATCCCGGATGCTGTCATCCACGACATGCTCAACATGAGTACCGGCGAGCAGTTCCAAAATGTGGTGGCCTTTTTCGAGAAAGCAAAGGGTGTGAACATAAGCATGCTCCCCTTGGGAATTCACCAAAAAACCGTGATAGCCAACAAGCCCTCTTTCAGGGCGGAACCGGGATACGGCGACGCCGCCGCTGCCCCTGAATTTGAGGGTCAGTCTTACATCTAAAAAACTACGTCCACCGGAGATGCCATGACAACTACACCTGAACTCGACGCCAGCCTGCAAATTATCCTTGATTCCCTGCCGCCCGAGACTGACGGCCAGACCAAGCGGAAACACGCGCTTACCAGAAGCGATGTGGTAATCATCTCCAACATGATAAAGGTTGCGGTGACAAACCAAGGCTGCTCCATTGGCCTGACAGAACGCCAGATGTCGGCGATCCGGGACATCCCGCCTGGGACCTTCCGGGACATGAAGGACATGGTGAAAGAACGCAGATGGGCGCTGAACGCTCTCGGCTTGATGACTCTGGCAATACTGGGATGGTTCGGCAAGTGGATATTCGAGAAGATCAACTGGGTGTATCTCTGGCACGTCCTGACGGGGAAGCCGTAGCGGGGAGAGACCATGAGCTGCACGGTTTGCAAACATGCTTTTGTGCAGGTAGCAGGGCTTGAAGAATGAAAGTCTGAGTCCTGACGTGCAGGCCAAAACAAGGGCCTTGGCGGCGACTGTTGCCGTCACGGGATACCATATCATAGACCAAGAGTTGGAGAGGGCAACAGTTCTCTCCAACAGAACAGGAGAATCAAAATGAAAAGATTTCTTGTCGCACTGTGGGTGCTTTTAGGCTTGGCGATTCCATTGTCGCCGCGAATGCCCTCTATGTCTGTGCCGGTTCCTGTGGCATTCACGCAAAGCCATGCGGCAGCTATCGCCCCCGCGCTCACCAACACATTCGGGCACGAGGGGGGGTTCCAGAGTGACCCTGACGATTCGGGCAACTGGTACAACGGTGTCAACGTTGGGACTAAGTACGGGCTTGCCGGGAAAGAGCATGCTGACTACTTCGCCAAGCGCGGGAAGCAGATGAAGGACATCACCGTCGAAGACACGGTGCCGGTCTACCAGTGGTACTGGGATGCTGGCCGGTGCAGCGAATGGAAGAACCAACTCGCCGCAAACCTATTCTTTGAACTGGCCGTCAACGCGGGACCTTTCGCCGCTGCCAAGGTAGTACAGGAGGCGGCAAACCGTGCGGCATGGCCCAAGCCCCCTATCGTCGTAGATGGCAAGGTTGGTCCGGCGACAGTGCAGCGGATCAACGAGGTAAACCAAAAGCTTTCCATAGTCCATTTTTTCGGGGTGGGCTATGGGCTTTACGAGAAGGTAGTGCGGGCCAACCCAGTAAAAGCAAAATACATGCGGACATGGGCCTTCAGGTGGGCAGAAAACGGGATTATGACCGTTCACGGGCACGACGCGGCGAGGTCGAAACGATGAAATACCCCGCCATACTAGCCATCATAGCGACCCTTATCGTCACACCGGCCCTTGCTCACGACTGCTGCGACTGCACGGGTGGGATGTGGGGGCTCAGCCATCAAAGCAAGCCGGAGTTTAAGCGGGAACTGCGGATCAAGATACTTGAAAACAGTGCAAAAGTGGCGTGTGCTCATCGCAATGTTCTATCAAATATAAAAGATGGCATGACCTTGGATGACTTTATGTATGATGTTGCCAAGAAAAACCATAGGTATTGGTCGGATCGCTGCGAAGAGTTGCAGAACGAGTTGATAGATGAAGCATTTTAGCCTCATTCTTGTGGTTCTAATGCTCCCCGGCTGCGTCGGCCTTGGCTCCAGGGAATCATCTGTCACCCTCCCCGATGGCCGGATAATCAGGGTGCGCTGCCAGAGCGACGGCGTGGTTGATTTCACGCAGGGCGACATCAAGGTCAAGGTTGACAACCGGGGGCCGCTGGGGGCGGTTTGGGCTGCGGGTGTCGCTTCACTCGGCAAAGTCTATGAATCCGTGAAAGGGCCAGGATCGGAAGCCAAATAGGGGCGGGCGGCATGGAACCACATGAGCGTATCAAATTACTTGAGGGATACCAAGCCGAAGGGGCATACCGCTCCTATGCCATGGGCCTCTGCGCCTGCGGTAACAACGTGCAGGAGTGTACCAAGCGTAACCCCGTTGAGTGCCGCAACTGCCGACAGAAAAACGAGCAGGCCCGCGCAATGATTGCCACGGATTGAGTGGTTGAGATGGAGGAGGGGAAAGTGAGAGTAATTTCCAGCGTGAATTTCAGCATCGTGGAGGACGGCGGTAAGATCTGGTACAAGCTCAATGAGCCTTTCACCTACCATTCAGCGCGGTACGGGAAAGACGTAACCTGCGGCGACCGCCCAAAAGCGTTATCGGACGGAGCAACGAATGCCTGCGACATCACCAGCCGGGGGTGGTGGGTTCACGACGAGCTTTGTGACACGGGTATTTTTGACGACGGGACCCTGTGTAGCAATTGGCAAGCGTCGCAGATCCTACAAGACATCATGGTCGAAGAGTCGCCGACTAAAGGGTGGGAACGTTACCGCCCTTCAAGCCGATACTGGCAGAGCAAGCGATGGTTTTGGGCGACTTGGTTACTCGGGGGCGGTGAGGCACGAAAGAACGGGATGCTGAAAGTGGAGGGCGCATGAGAAAGCAGTTCGGTAGCTTCATCGTAGGGGCGGTGTCGACGGCGGCCATCCCCGCCAGCTATGGCATAAAAGACTGGCGCGTCCTAGCGGCGTCGGCGGCTATCGGTGGTATAGGGGCGCTCTTCGGTGTCAACGTGCCAAAGATGGCGAAGGCCGCCAAGGGGAAATTAGCGGCCAGGAAAACGACAGAAGTCTGATAGCAAACCACAAAGCAAGTTACAAAAAGCTCTCCTATCCCAAGGGGGGCTTTTTTATTTTGCGTAGCGTACACATTATTGTTGACATAGGGGGAAGACCGGCTGTAATGTACACAAAAATTTGCAGCACAACCGCTTGATAATCACCGGAGGTGGCAATATGGCACGACTACAGGACATGGCTTTAGGGAGGACGGACGTTTACAACCTCGACCCGATGTTGATACAGGAGGAACCGGGATGGAACATCCGTACCGAGTCGCCGGAACTGGCGGCACACATCCGGCAACTCGCCGACTCCATCAAGGAGGTTGGGGTGCAGGAGCCCGTGACGGTCTATCTGAAAAATGACATCCCGATACTGACTAACGGGCACTGTCGCCTCATGGCCTGCCGCCTTGCTATTTCAGAGGGTGCAGAGATCAAGAGCATCCCGGCAAGGGCCGAAGCGCGGTATGCCAACGATGCCGACCGCGTTCTTTCCATGCTCACTCGCAATTCCGGCAAACCGCTTTTGCCGCTGGAGCAGGCTGAAGTAGTCAAGCGCCTAATGGCCTTGGGATGGGACAAGCTGGCTATTTGCATGAAGTCGGGCTTTTCGGGGACTCACTTCGACAACCTGATGAATCTTTCCGCAGCACCGGAAGAAGTTAAAGATATGGTCAGGGGCGGTCAGGTTGCCGCCAGGACGGCGACCGACGTTATCCGCAAGGAAGGAGCGGAAGAAGGAACTAAGACCCTTCAGAAGGCCGTAGAGACAGCCAAGGAGGCGGGCAAGACCAAGGCCACGGCAAAGCACCTGCCGAAGCCCCCCGAGAAGCCCCTTTTAAAGGCGGTCCCCAAGGCGTCGGCGGGGATCAGCTACGAAAACTGGGGACCCCGCATGAAAAAGCTGCTGGAGAAGATCCGGGATGTGGAGAACATCGCCGAGCTTCAGAGCATCCAGGCGCAGGTAGGCCCGTTCCTCAAGGGGATGACCGACAAGCCGGGAGGGGTGTGATGCGAGACTTCAAAAAACCCTTCAGCAGGGGCAAAAAAAGCAAGGCGCGGGTATTGACGCCTATTGGGGTTCTCGCCCTCATTGCGGCCATACTCGTCATGCTGCTGGCTGGGGAGGTCGGGCGCAAGCTGTACCTGCACATGCAGACCCCCGTCCCCCAGATTGACCAAGCCAAGCAGGAGCGGGCCGAGTACAAATCGGCGCTCCAGATTCTGGAGAGACTGTAATGGGACCGCGAGCCAAGCGCAACAGCAGCGAGGCCAGGACGGAGACCTTAGTTTTCAGGGTTACAGCGGAAGAGAAGATCCTGATCGGCAAAAAACTTCCAAAAAAGGAGAACATGAACAGGTTTTTGCGGGAGATAGTGAAGACGGCGCTGGGGTTACAATAAAAAAGCCGCCCCGGTGGGGAGGCGGCAAAACTGCTGTACTGCAAGGAAGGTGTGCCAGCAATAGCACGGACCTTCAATAACTGTCAAGGTCATTAATGCAACCCTTTAAATGGAACCAGCGAAGAGATTTAACTGATCGGACCTTTGGACGTCTGGTTGTCATCCGTTTTGCCAGATACCAAAAGAGCGGTGGGTCTGTTTGGCTTTGCAAATGCGAATGCGGAAAGGAGGTTGAAGTCAGGCGCGACCATCTCACATCCGGCAAAACAAAATCATGCTCATGCCTACATAAAGAAATCGTAGGAAAGTTGAAGACTACCCACGGCATGCACAAAAGCAAGGAATACAAGGCGTGGCAGCACATGCGCGAGAGATGCGATGATCCAAACCATCCATCATTTGATCGGTACGGTGGAAGGGGGATTACTGTTTGCGAAAGGTGGCACAAATTTGAGAATTTCTTCGAGGACATGGGCGTTGCCCCTCTGGGATATGAACTTGACCGAGAGAAAAATGACGAAGGTTATGACAAGGGAAACTGCCGGTGGGTAACCCATAAAGTTAACAGTAGAAATAAATCGTGCGATGTAAGAATCACATATAATGGCGTAACTAAAACTTGGGCAGAGTGGGCAGACGAAGCGGTTGTCTGCTTCGAGACTTTCAAGGGCAGAATTAGGAAAGGTTGGTCAATGGAGGCCGCCTTAACACTTCCAGCGCAAAAAGGGGGATTAGCTAAATGGAGAACCGCAAAGAAAAGTCAGTTCGCTTGATGGGGATGAGGGTTGAAAACTTCTGCAAAGTCATCTTGTCCAATATGGCTCCGATGGGCAAGAGCGTACAGATTTCCGGCAAGAACCGGCAGGGTAAAACCAGCAACTGCAATGCCATGTGGGTGGGCATGGGCGGATCGGATGCGATGAAGGAGTTGGGTATCACTAAACCCGTCCACGGCGATGCCGAGTCGGCGAAGATCAGCCTCGACTTGGGCGACATCCTCGTTCACCGCGAACTGACACAGGACGGACAAACCAAGAAGCTCTTGGTCACTACCGCCGATGGATTCAAACTGGAACCGGGGCAGACGGTCCTTGACACCTTCAGGGGCAAATTCTACGACCTCTCCCAGTTCTACCGGATGGACTCCGACAAGCGGCTGGAACTGGTACTTTCCCTGCTCGACTTGGGGGGGCTGGACCTGAAGGAGTGGAAGGCGGGCCGCAAAGCCGTTTTCGATGAGCGCACCCTCGTCAACCGGGAGCATAAGGCGCTGGAGGCGCAGCTCAAGGCAAAGCCCGAAGTGGAGGCCCCGGACGTGGAGATCAGCGTCAAGGAAATCACCGAAGAGATGCAGCAAGAGCAACTGAAGCTGGACGCCAATAATCTGCTGCGGCAGGCCCTCCAGACCCGGATGCAGGACCGCAACGTCTGCAAGGAAAAGATAACCGTGTCCGAGGCCGCCATCGTGGAGCTTCAGGCCAAGCTCGACGCCGAGAACGAGAAACTCGACGTGCTCAAGAAGGAGCTTGCGGGGATCAACGCATCGGGCCGGGAGCTTCAGGAACAGGTGACAGCCATCGTGGACCCCGACATGACCGGCTACAGCCAGCGCATGGCCGACGTGGAGCAGATCAACGTCAGGGTCCGGGCCAAGAAGGAGCGGGCGGAACTGGCTGAGAAGGTGGCCGCCAAGCAGAAGGAGTCGGAAGACCTCACACTGAAGCTGGACGCCTACGACTTCCGCAAGAAAAAGGCTATCAAGGAGGCCAACTTTTCCGTGGAGGGACTAGGCTTCGATGACACCGACATCACCTTCAACGACATGCCCTTCTCCCAGTCTTCAGACATGGAACGGCTCATCGTCGGCTACGGCATCGCCAAGGTGCTTTCACCGCGCTTCAACATCCTGCGGCTCTCCCGCCCCGGCGACCTTGACCCGGAGAACCTGGAACACCTGTACGCCATGGCGGCAGCCGATGACATCCAGATACTCACCGAGATGGTGAACGACGGCAAGAGCGGCAACCTCATCATTGAAGACGGCATAATGGAGGGCGGGACCACGGAAGGCGTGGAGAAGATCATAGAGGCCGCCAAGCCGAAGCGGGCCGCCAAGAAGGGCGATGACGCAGCAGCCGAGGCTAGCCCTGCCGCTTCGAAGAAGACCGGCGATGCCGAGCTTGACGCCATCTACGAGCAGATGCAGGCCGAAGGGCCGAAGGGTGGCAAAGCCAAGGCGACCAAGGCCGACAAAACAACAAAACCCGTACCGGCAGCAGTCGCGGAAGAACTGTAACTGCAATAAAGTGTTTGGCTTAAATAAGGCGGGAATATAGTACCGCCTTATCTTAAACACATTACGACGGCAAGGAGGGCAGTACATGCAGAAGAAGGTTGCAGACATTCAGGGGGTAGCTACCGAGATATACGTCTCCCCGACAGCGGAGGCCCTTAAAGCTATCTACCTTACCCCCGCCGAGATCACCCCGGAAATCCTAGCCGTCATGGCTACTGGTCTCCCCCCCTTCAACGAGAAGGGGCAACTGATCCTGCTGGGACCCGGAATCTACCCGGACATCCCCAACGTCTACTATCACAGTTTCATGAAGGAGTACATCTCTTCCAGCTACATGAAGAAGTTCATGAAGTACCCCGCCATCGCGGGCAAGCCGGTAGTCGTGACGGACAACATGGACGTGGGTTCCGCCATCCACGCCTACAGCCTCGAAGGGCGTGATGCGTTCAACAAGGAATTCGCCATCACCCCGGCCAGCGCCCCGAAGAAGGCGACCGCTACCCAGCGCACAGCTAAGAACCCGTGCCAAGATGCCGTTGACTCCATGGCGTGGTGGTCCGAGTTTGAAGAGAACTGCCAAGGCAAAACTATACTTCCTGCTTTTTGGAATGGAGCGCCTATGGCTGAGACTATCAAGGGAGCCGACAACGCCCTGAAGTCTCACCCTACCGTCAAGAAGCTGCTCACGCGGGGCATGCGCGAGACCACTATCGTCTGGATCGACAGGGACTCCGGTCTGCTGTGTAAAGCAAGGGCCGACATCTTCCCCGACGAACAGTGCTTCACGCTGGTGGACCTCAAGAAGACCGTAGAGGCGACGCGCAGCGCCTTCATCCGACAGATTTGCAACATGAATTATGATATTCAAGGAGGTATGTATTCTAACGGGGTAGAGGCCAACGGGCGGCCAGTCAACACCTTCATCTTCATCGGTGTAGAGGATACCTTCCCCTTCGCGGTCAAGACCGTCTACCTTGGCGGCGGGCCAGAGGGCAACCAGTGGCTCCGGGATTCTCAGGATGAGGCGCGGCGTATACTGATGCAGATCGCGGAGTGCAAGGAGTTGGGCTACTTCCCGGCTTATGAGCTTCCCCTCCATACCGTTCCCATTTCACAGATAACCGCCCTCGACCTGCTCGAAGAGGCGATTTGCCCGCCGTGGCGCTTCAACCAACAGAAGGCGGCGTAACAGAACAAACCTCAAAGGAGTCGTGCAATGCCGGAAAAAGACGAAGCAGCCAAGGCCGCACCGGGAGCGGCAGAGACTAAGGCCATCATGTCCATACCGACAGGTGGAGTACCCGCAGGTCTCGAACTCTACCTTGACATTAACAAGATGAACCAGCTCTACAAGGTGGCGGATATGTTTGCAAAATCCGACATCGTACCCAAGGCGTTCCAGCAGAAATCCGGGAACTGCTTCATCGCCCTCGAAATGGCGGGCAACATGGGGATCAGCCCCATTTTCCTGATGCAGAACATGGCCGTGGTTCATGGCAAGCCGACGCTGGAGGCCAAGATCATCACCGCCATGGTGAACAGCTCCGGGCGATTTGCGGAACCCCTCGAATACGAGATCAAGGGCACCGACCCTGCCTATGACGCCAAGGTGAAGGCCCCGAAGGATCGCACCTATAGGGTCCGGGCCTACGCCAAGCGCCGGAGCGACGGCAAGGTGTTGTACGGGCCTTGGATCGACTGGGACATGGTGGAGGGTGAGGGCTGGGTACAGAAGGAAGGGAGCAAGTGGAAAACGATGCCGGAGATGATGTTCATGTACCGCGCAGCGTCCTACTTCTCCAAAGTCCATTGCACTGACATCACCTTTGGCATGCAGTCTACGGAAGAGATGATGGACGTCATCGACGTTTCTCCAGGAACCGGGGCGAACGGTACGCCTACCCGCGTAGCCCGCGCCGGTAAGATTCTCTCTGGCTTCGATGACGACGATGCCGAGGTTCCGAGCGCGGCAGGTCCGGCAGCAGGCGCAACGAAAGTGGAGGAAGGCGAATCTATCTCAAATTTCGCAGCAGACCCCGCTACCTGCAAGCACCCCCTCGACACGATGGAAGACCTTGCCGAAGGCGAGGCTATCTGTTCCCTTTGCGGCACGGAGTTCACCATCGAAGAAGGGGCTCCGTCCATCTCCGAGCAGAAGGCAATCAAGGCACAGGAACTGAAAGACGCCGGGGGCCAGCAAGGGACCATGTTCACCGATTAAACAGTTTGCGGCTAAATGCTAGGGGTGGCGCTCCCGACGGTCTTAGAACGTACCCGAGAATAGGGAGTTTAGCCGCAATTCAACAAGGAGAAGAAATGTCGCTTACTAATACTACATGTACAGAAGACAAGGCTTTGGAGCGGTTAAGCGAATACTCCGACGATGTATCTTTGGTAGTCAAGGCGATTGAACGTCTTGATGAGGAATTAGAGTCGGTGAAGTCAGAGAGGGATTCACTGGAAGGAGACCTCGCCTCTACCAAAGAAGCAATGGAAGAGGCCAATAGTCTTATCGCCGCGCTGCGCGAAGAGGTTGCCTCGCTCGAAGGAGACAAGTAGCCATGGAAAAACTCGAAAAGATGGCAGACCAGCTTAAAAAAATACCCCACGTCATGCCGTCGCGCTACTCGATCGCGTATGACCAAAACCGGGACCTCTTCTATGGCCTTGAACTGGACCCCCAGACCGGGAGGGTGCATGACGCTCGCTGAAGGGACTGACAAGGCTCCCGTGCGGAGTCTCGAAATGATCCAGATCGAGGATAACTTCTTTACCATCATCTACGGCGACCGTTTTGCTGATAGGCTCGCCAAGGATGAAGCTCTTGGCGTGGTGGCAGCTATCCTCTTCGGAGGTAAGCCCCCGCATTACATGAACACCTACGAAGGGTGGCTTCGGCGCGAAAAGATACACAACCATGACATTGGCAATCCGGTGGCATTACTCCCGGAGAAGCCGTCAAACCTCATACCCTTTGGGGGAAACATGCTCACCGAATATGAAGAGTTGCCAGTCAGGTACCGCGCCAAACTGGAAGGCATGCAGCTTACCGTAGAAGAGGTCTCGGCGCATATCTACCGCCGTTTCGGTACCGTAGGAACTGGTGTAACAAAGCTCGAAGCCGTTGAAATTCTGAAGAAGTCGATCATGGACAAATTCCTTTCTCACATGTCGGCCATCGACTGGCAGGCACGACCGTTCACCTAAAATATACTTCAAGGAGCGTACAGCATGGGGTTCAACAGCAATACCTTCAATAGTTGCCAGTTCAAAGTCACCGCCGATGATGGCTCGAAGATCAGCCCGGAAGCCATCGCGGAAACTCTCAGTTTGGCGGCCTTCAGGCCGATTGACGAGACCGCCGACGAGAGGTCCGTGGGCTGGGTCAACATCTTCGACCCTTCCCTCACCAAGTTCGACACGTCCGGGACGCTGTTTATCGGAGGGCATGCCGCCTTCTCCCTTCGCCTGGATCAGCGCAAGGTTCCGGCTGCCGTACTGAGGGAGCGCGTCAAACTCGCCGAAGAACTCTTCCTCCAGGAAAACCCCGGCTTCACCAAGGTGCCCAAGCATAAACGCGAGGAAATCAAGGAGGCACAGCGGGCCGCGCTACTCGCCAAGCTCATCCCGGTACCGACCATCTATGACGTGGTGTGGAACCTCGAAACCAATGTCATTACCTTCTGCAACCTCTCCGTGCGAGCCATGGACCTGTTTCACGACATGTTCAAGAAGAGCTTCCCCAGTCACGGGCTCCGGTTCATCACCCCCTACGACCGTGCCTTTGCTATTCTCGGCCGTGGCGACATGGACGGGGTCTACCAGCAGGCGCTCATTGCAGCCAACAAGTGCAGCACAAATGATACCTCCGTGTTGGGGCTGCTGAAGGAAAATGAGTGGATCGGCTCCGACTTCCTTCTCTGGCTGCTGTGGCACGAGCAGGACGGCGGCTTTGGTCGCCCGGAGATGACCGCCTACATCGACCAAAAGCTGCTTTTGGTGGGGCCCAGCGAGAGCGGAGTCGAAAAGATCGTTTTCACGGGGGGCGACCAGTCACGGATAAAGGCCGTCAAAATGGCCCTCACCGAAGGAAAGCAGATCACCGTGGCGAGGATCTTCATCGAGCAGGAAGAGAACGGGTGGGCCTTCACCCTGCGTGGCTCCAACTTCGAGTTCGCCGCCTACAAATGCCCTGCCGTGCGCCTAGAGAAGGGTGACACCACGGACGAGCTGATGGAGCGGCAGGCCGTTTTCCTGGAGCGCATCGCCCTCGTGGACAAGGGCCGGGAGTTGTTCAACGATGTCTTTATGACTTTCCTCGCCGACCGTCTCTCCATCGAGTGGGCCGCGAAAGAGGCCGACATTGACGCATGGAAGAGAGGCGAATAACATCACAGCCCGCCCCGGACATCATAAGCTGGGGCGGGCAGCTTTTCTGGAGGCTCGAATGATACGTCACAATATCGCAATGGCCATGGATTTAGAGAAGCAAAACAAGATTCTTGCGGAGGGCAACGAGAAGTTGAAGCATATTCTTTATCACCGTAAATTCATCTCCAATCCAGTCGAGTCGAACGAAAGAGAGGATTGATGCGACCCATTGAAAGCCAGACCCTTGGCCGGACCATCTGGGCGGTTAACTCGGATGATGAAAGGGGTCAGCTCATATTTGACGGCGTGCCAGCCAGCGACATCTACAATGCTGGGGAGCTGGAGAGGATGAGGGGCATATCCAAAGAGGGGCTACTCGCCCTCCAGATGGCAAAAGACATCTTCCCTGGGGCTACATTCGAGTCCGTCGAGAAGATCGAACCGAAACCTCAAGTAATCAAGTCGTCAACAACAGATCAAATGTCTTTATTGTAGGAGTTGTTCATGAAGCGATATGACCCGATCATCCTCCAGGCAATCGGCCTATGGGGCGCAGACAACCAGATAAAGCAGGCAGGCGAGGAATGCGCCGAATTTGCTGTTAGAGCCTTTCAGCACGGCAGGGGTAGGGATGTGCTCGACGGGCTCCTTGAAGAGGCCGCAGACGTCCGTTTGACCGGCAGGGCGATGGATCTAATCCTGGGTGAGGAAGCCATAAGCGCGTGGATGGAGATCAAGGCGCAGCGGCTCCAGCAACGGGTCGTGGATTTCAAGGCGGGTAGGTATAAGATTATCGGTTAAAATAATGAACAGTGCCTAAAAGAGCTTGACAGTGTTTAATGGCAAAGGTAGTTTGCACCTATTAATTTCTATTTGGTGGTTTTTATGACTTGGAGAGGCACAAAAAATAGCAGCAAGGTGGTACTCCGCCTCCAGAATCAAAAAGCCCTGTTCTCCCCGGCGTCGTCATGCCGTGGGAGGCGGGGCTTTTTTGCGACCGTAAATCCAACGGTCGTTCAACGGTCGTTAACGGTTCGTTCAAGGAGCGTGGCATGAACGTTGATATAAGGTTAAAGGTGGGGTTTTTCAGGCATCCCAAAACCATAAAATTAAAGCGTAGGCTGGGCTTGCAAGGTGTTATCTCCCTCCAGACGCTGTGGTTGTTTGCTGCGGAGCATAAGAGTAGCGGGGAGCTTGCCGACATGGACGCCGAAGAGATCGCTATTGCTGCGGAATGGCCTAACGATCCTTCAACGTTCGTTGAAACGGTCGTTGATGTTCGCTTCATTGACGTTGTAGACGGCTTGCACATTCTCCATGACTGGGTAGAGCACAACGGCTTTGCCTCTTCGGCAGAAGACCGTAGTGATAAGTCTCGGTTCAGTCGTATGGCGAAGCTGCACCCTGAAGTGTATCAGATGCTTAAAGCTAAAGGTTACGAGGCAGTTACGGCGGAGCAGTTTAAAGAATTCACCAAGCCGAAGCGTGGCAATGGTAACGAACACCTTAACGTCGTTGCAACGGTCGTTGAACCAACCGTTCAAGGTGACGTTAAAGAAAGCGTAAACGGACCGTTAACGAAATCAGTAAGCCCATCTCCATTACCATCCCCATCTCCATTACCAACTCCATCTAAAGACAAACCCTTGTCGGCTACCGCCGACGTTGCGCTCGAAATCATTCTCAAGGACGAGGCCCTGTTCCCCATCACCAAGGCCGACGTTTCCGACTGGGTTAAGCTCTTCCCCCAAGTAGACGTGATAGAGGCACTGGCGCAGATTCAAAAGACCTGCACCACTACCCCGGCCAAGCGCAAGGATGAGGACGGGATCAGGGAACACATTGTCGGCTGCCTGAAGATGATGCAGAATCGCAAGGAGACCTTCGAGAGGATTTGGAGCCGCTACCCGTCGAAGGACGGCAAGAAGGAAGCGGAGCGCCACTTCCGTGCGACGGTGCAGACAGGAGAAGACCTGAAGGACATTCACAAGGCGCTGGACAACTACCTTGAGGAACTGAGACGCAACCCCACTCGCCCCCCTAAGAACGGGTCGACATGGTTCAATAACTGGAGGGACTGGGTGAACTGGGAGGCACCCACCTATGGAAAAGGAACAGCTACAGGAAGCGAACGCAAACCTGCTGAGACGGCAGGAACTAGAGCGGCAGCACAAGGCATCGGGACCGGAGTCGGTAGCGGAGATGCCGCTGATTTTAGAGACAAAAGCGATGAGTGGACCTGAAGCGAAAAAGTGGGCCTGCGAACTGCACCGAAGCGAAGAGCTTCCCTGCGAGGAATGCGACAGACAGCGGGCCGAGTCTGTGGCGCTCAATGCGCGGAGGGAGTCGCTTCGAGTCCAAGAGGAAATGCAGGTATTCAAGGACATTCAGATCGGTAAACGGTATCGGGGGAAAACCTTTGAGGACTACTTCCCGCCGAATGAAGACGCCGAGGTCGTGAAGGAGAAGTGTGTGAAGTACGTGCAGACCTTCAGAAACCGTCTTGATGACGGCGATAGCCTGCTGATGCTGGGAGAGCCGGGAACCGGAAAAAACATGCTGTCGGCCTGCATTTGTCAGGCGGTGGTAGCGGAAGGCTTCACGGCACTGCACACAACTGCGATGAAGCTGGTACGGAAGATCAAGACGAGCTGGGGCAACCCGAAACTTGACGAGCAGGAGCTGATAGACGCCTTCACCAAGCCGGACATCCTTGTGATAGACGAGATCGGGAAGCAGTTCGGCACCAAAACTGAAGAGATTCTCCTGTTCGAGGCCATCAACGGGCGTTACGAGGATCAGCGCCCCACGATCCTGATAAGCAACCTCGACTTGGCCGGGGTGGAAGACTACCTTGGGCCTACCCTGATCGACCGCTTCTATGAGGGGAGGTCTTCGCTGCTGAAGTTCACATGGCCGAGTTACCGGAGAAGATGATGAACGTCTGCCGCATGGGGAGAGAAAAGCGCGACGGAAGGCACCCCGCTTGTCTGTCATGCCAGAAGCAGGACGTGCCGTGCCCCTTTCCCTGCCTTACGGGAAAGAAGGCCGCTAAAGGCGAAATTTCGAGCCCGGACCAGATCGACGTATCTGCGAAGGAGAAGAAAAAGCCCAACAAGACGGAAGCGGCCTATGGCCGTAGGCTGGAACTGGAATATCCAGATGCCGATGTCGTCTTCGAACCCTTCAGGCTCAACCTCGCCAACGGGCACGGCTACTCCCCAGACTGGGTTGTTTTCTCCCGGCAGGACGGCGCTATCATCCTGCTGGTAGAGACCAAGGGCGTAGGCAAGGACGGATTCAAGCACGGCAGCTACCAAAGGGCCAAATGCATGTTTGACCAGAGTAAAGTAGATTTTCCGTTTTGGAAGTGGCGGTGGGCTGAGAAGCGCGGCACAACATGGACTGTTACTGAATAATCAACCAGCAAGGGGGCAAAGTGGGATCAATTCATTCAGCGAGTTTAGAGACCAGTAAGCGGCTTCAACGGGTGTTTGCGGTACTTTCCGATGGCAGACCCCACACCACTCTTGATATCATATCCGCTGCACGGGTTTGCGCCGTCAACTCCTGTGTGTCAGAGATAAGAACCAACGGGTACAACGTCAGGTGTGAGCATAAAGGGGTGGGGCTTTTCGAGTACACCCTGGTCCCATAAAATAAATGTGCAAAAGGAGCAGGATATGGCAGGCAAGAAGGAACTGATAGCCGACGTCGCCAAAGAGATGGACGGCGTAACGAAAAAAGATGTCGAGCAGATGCTGGGACTGGCCCTGGCGTCAATCACCCGCAGGACCGGCAAGGGGGAGAAGATCATCATCAAGGGGTTTGGAACCTTCCAGATGGTCCGGCGCAAGCAGAAGAAGGGTCGCAATCCTCAGACCGGCGAGGATTTGACGATAGCAGCTCATGATGTTCTTGTGCTCAAAGGGGGTGGTAAGTGAACTGGGAAACAATAAGGGCATGGTCCCTGGTGGCCGTTGGGGTTGTCATCGTCATGATATGCGTAGCATCCTCGCTTCCGTTCTGCCTGGACCGCTGGGATAAGGCAAGGGCACAGACCCGGATCGAGGTCAGGGACATGGAAGCCGTGGCCGACTACCTCCGGGAACAGAGGGTGAGGGCGGCCCTTATAGGGAACGTGCGGTAATTCGGTGTAATATCGGACATTATCAACGGATTAGGAGAGTTTATGAATGTTGGCAGCAACGTGAAATGGAGTAGCCAGTCAGGGGGGAGCTTTCCGAAGGAGAAGCAAGGGGAGATCGTCATCGTGGTTCCGCCCTGCTACCAAGGGAATAAGCGGGACCTGTTCAGGAGCAAGGGGCTGGAACTGGAAGGGTTCAACACGGCAAAGCTCACCACGGGCCTGCTGTACCGCCCCCGAGAGAGCTACATCGTGGCAGTCAAGTCCGGGAAGACTGACAAAGCAAACCCCCTACTCTACTGGCCGAGGGTAAGCGACCTGCACATTGTGCAAGGGGGCGAATAGTGGTGCAAGCGCAGGGTATCGACCGTCAACAGCAACTCCAGGCTGAGATAGGCCGCACACTCGAACTGCCATGCTCACCGCAAGACCAAGCGGTTCATCAGCGGCTGTCAGAGTTCGACCGGTTGATATGGGATGAGCGGCATTCGGCGCAGTGTGCGCTTTCGATCATCTGGCAGCAAGGCAAGTGCGTATGCGGGGCAAAGCCCGGATAGGCCGAAACGAGAAAAGGCCAGACGGTGGCAGCCGTCAAGCCTTTGTATTCTCACCACACACTACTGAGTACCCGATGCACCCCGTGTGCTGACTTTATTGCATTTTTGACTCGAAAACGCAATTAGAAAACACGGGGGGCTTAACATTGGACTGTGACACTGCAATAAGAGAAGACATCATAACCGGACAGGAGCAGATTATGGGGGTCATGGGGTTCACTAAATGGGAAGACATGAAGCCCTACCTCTCTCTGCCGGGGTGCCCTGTGTACTCATCTCCCGGCGAGACGAAGAAGCGCGGGCCGAGGCTGGCCCCTCGTTGGGTAGCGAGGAGAAGTGCATTGATCGAGTGGGCGAGAACCGTAAGACCGGGGCAGGCCAACCCCGAGCACCCAAGGGCAACCATTCCCTGCGGCCCTGTGCATGAGGACGACACCGCGTTAAGAGACGACCTCATTGTCGGCAGGGACCAGATCCTTTACGTCATGAAGCTCTCCCATTGGGACTACATGGCCCCCTACCTCGCCCTTCCGGGGTGCCCCATCACCCAAGTGATACCCGAGGGCGCAAGACGTGGCAGATGGATGACGAGGCGGTCTCTTCTCGACCGGTGGTTGACTGACATCATGGTGCAAAATGGCTAAGGGCGAGAAACCGGGAAAAGAGGCAAAGAGCAAGGCTGCTGCCGCCAAGAAAAAACCCGCCGCTAAGTCGAAGGCCCAAGGGGGGAGCAAGACCCCCGCGACAGCAAAAGAGCCAGTAAAGGGAGCCGCGCAAAACCTTGATGATGACTGGGGCCAAGAGTTTGAGGACACTCTTGACGGACTCAACATCCAGCAGACCAAGTTCGTAATGGAGTACGTGAAGACCCGTAACGCGGTGCAGTCGTACCTAGAGGCTTATGGCCGTCACCTCACCTATTCCGCTGCCGGTTCGAGCGCCCATGACCTCCTGAAAACCCCCAAGGTTCGCAAGGCAATCAGGATAGTCGCCAACTCTATCATCACGAAGTACAAGGCGGACCCCGAGTTCATCATACAGGAACTGGCAAAGATGGCCCACGTTCACATCGGGCACTTCCTCCAGATCGAGGATGACGGCACAGCAACGACGGACCTTTCTATGGCCGACGACGACAAGCTCCGGGCGGTAGAAGAGTATGAAGTCAAAGAGTTCTTGGAGGACGAAGACGATGCCAGCGGCGAGGTGGGCGAGGATGGCAAGAACAAAAGGCGCAAGGGCCGGAAGGTGAAACTGAAGCTGGTATCCCGCCGCGCCGTGCTGATGGACCTCGCCAAGCTCCAGAAGATGTTCTCTGACAACTTCTCCCCCCGTGCGGAGACAGCACAAATCATTCAGGAACTGGAAGACGGCAAGCTGACGCTGTTGGAGGCAGGGTACCGCTTTACGCGCCTGGGCCTACCTCTGCCGGAGATCATCAAGATCCAGCTCTCCAAGCGGGAGGAAGAGGAGGGCGACGGACCTATCGTTACACCCGTCACCCCTGCCGACCTGGATCGGCTGTACCGTGAAGCCCTGGCGAGCCGCGACAAACAGATGGAGCAGTTCCTCCCCGAGCGGCAGCAGCAGGTTCTCCAGATCAAGCACGACCTCAAGAGCAGCGAGAGTTTCGCACCTACGGTCGGGTCAGTCGACGGTGCCCCGGAAAGTTTTTAATTGTCATCTGAATTATTTGTTTGACATATAACCAGAAAGGCGTAAATTGGGGCGCAAGTATAGCGCACCTCATCATCAGGCGTTTACGCAGGTCAGGGGGTATGTAGATGGGTTGTCCGAAATGCAATGCGGAGATGAAGGCCAAGGTGATATTCGACAAGTTTGATGGAGAACTGAACCTTTTGGAGTGTTCCGGGTGCAGGAAATACACAATTCCGATCTTCCAGCCCTTTCTAATGGCGATTATGGCGTCAAGGGCTAGGGTTTCCATGCTGATGCAGCAGGTATAGAGAAGAACATCATCAAGGAGTTATGCGTTTTGGGGTTGGCGACTGAGGGGGCAAATAGATGCTAGGCGATTTATGGGGCAATTACAGTGAAGAGGATCTTTACCAGATTGCCATATCGAGGCCGCTGGATGAAAAAATAGCGACTGCAATCATGCTGATCCAGGCATATGAGCAACAGGCTCTCTCTCTCTCCTGACGGGTACTATGTCTGTGACTCATTCGGGAAAGATTCATCTGTGATGGTGAGGTTATTCGAGATGGCAGGGGTTAAGCACCAGTGCCACTACAACAACGTCACCATCGACCCGCCCGAATTGCTTCTATTCGGTAAGCGGCACCATCCCGACACCAAATGGAGCGCACCTAAGCGCAACCTGCCGGGGATGATGGCGGACAAGTCGGCAGGACCTCCCACAAGGCTGGTCCGGTGGTGCTGTGAGATTTACAAGGAGCAAGGCGGCATAGGGGTATTTAAAGCCATTGGGGTCAGGGCGGAAGAGTCTGCAAGGCGGAAGGGAATATGGCAGACGGTGACGATGCACAAAACAGCCCTCTCCCCGATCCTCTCCCCGATCCTCTCCCCGATCCTCTCCCCGATCCTCTACTGGACCGAGGCAGACGTGTGGCAGTTTACCAAAAAGCAGGGGATACCGTATTGCTGCCTCTACGATGAAGGATTCAAGCGCCTCGGGTGCGTGGGTTGCCCGATGGGTGGGCCGAAAGGGCAGGCGCGGGACTTCGCACGCTGGCCGAAATACGAGGCAATGTGGAAGCGGGGTTTCCATGCCTTCTGGTTGAAGTACAAAGGCGTACCCCGTAGAGACGGCAAGCCAAGAAGCTTGGAGAAATTTCCAACCGAGCAAGACCTATGGAACTGGTGGGTATCCGGCAAAGCTTACGAGGGCGATGGTGCAGACTGCCAAGGGTGGTTGTGGTGAAAATCACCGAACTGAAACCGCTCGTGTATCAGGCGCTGGAGGCATCCCGGAAGGACGTGGAGAGCTTTAAGGGCGTGGACCATCCGCAGGTTAGAGAGTGCTGTCTGAAGGCACAAGGCGCGGTTGACGCTCTTGAGGCGGTCTACGCCGCCATGAACGGCAACGCGGTTACGCTTCGGGCCATAGCGCAGTAACGGTTGAGAGGGGGAGGGGGCATAACGTGAATGCAACCCTACTTGAATGGAGACCTCGCGGGAACGGCCTGCGGGGGATTTCTCCGGGCAACGGGCTTCCTTCCCCTCTCGTTTTTACTTAAAAGGACAAAGGTCATGAGCAAGCTGGTAAAGATCGAGACAGCACACGATAGAACGACCGAGACCCCCAACTGGGTAGAGCCGCGCCTTGGTGAGTGGTACTGGGTCACTGAGAAGGTCCGGTGGGACGGGGAACTAAAGGGCAAGAAGAAGGGCGACAAGTACCGTTGGCTGGGGTGCGTGATGAAGATCGGCTCCAACTTCCTTGAGCTTCACACGCCGCATAGCCAGAATAACGGCTACAGCCATACCCGCGTTCACTTCGATGACTTCTTCGAGCAGCTCGAACTGGTGCCCAATGCCAGCGAGGTCATCCAAGGGAAGATCGGTTTCTATCAGGCCGAGTCGAACCGCCTCATAGAGGAAGTGAAGGGCGTCGCCGCACGGCTGGGCCTGAACCCCAAGCACTTCCTTTCCGGGCCTGCCGAGGCCGACGTGGACCCGCACACGACCGCGCTGGCTACCATCTCCGGCACCGCCGACGTGAAGGCATACGAGAGCGCCCTTGTGGAGGCGAAGGAGAAGACCCTCCCGGACCTGTTCAAGCAGATTAAGGAAGCCAACAGCGAGCTTTGCCGGTGGATGACCGCGACGACCATGGAGACTCAGGCCCTGATCGGCCCCATGGAGGGCACCATTACCGAGATCAACGGGCGAATCTTCAACGTTTCCCTGTATGCGGGCCTCACTGAGGACGTGAAGCAGGTAGCAGACGGGGAGCCCGCCGCCCTGCTCGACAAGCTGCACGTCATGCAGCGTCGGCTTTACATGGATGAAGAGGCCCTGCTGAACTACGAGACCGGGGGGATGGAGTTCGAAAATATCGAAGCCTACGACGCATGGCTGGCAAGGCCGGAGAACCGCGACAGGATTCTCCCCTTCCCCCGGACGCTGGTGGCCTTCAGAGTGCGCCGTAACACCAAGGATCGGGACTGGGACGGCAGCCTGTGCGGATTCGTCGACATCAAGTGCAAAGAGAACGCCGACAAGACGACCTTCTTCTACATCCGCAACGGGGAACAGCTCTACCGCATGAACTGCGAGATGGACTTCCCGAAGATGATCTTCCCGGACAAGAGCCTATACGACCCCGGCCAGCCGATGATGGCAAACTCACGGGGGGGCGGGCGCTCGAACAAGATGATTACCCGCGCCAACTATGAAGAGCAGGCCAAGGAGGAAGCTGAACGCAAGGCGCAGTACGAGGCGAAGAAGAAAGATGACCCGGAAGGGCGGCACTGGTATCACGCCCACTTCAACGCGAGCGACTGGCAGCCCTTTGACTCGTCCAACATCTACTTTGATGAGTGCATAGCCGAGATCGAGGCGAAGATTAAGGAGTACAACCGCATTGCCATCATCATCCAGGGCCTCTATGACCGCTCCCTCGTGTTGCACCCGCACCCGCCCGTCAGGACGTGGGAACCGGAAGGCTTCGAGCGGGCCATAAAGCTGATCTTCGACGGCGGAACCACGCTCTACCACGGAGACCCGCCCGACTTCGAGGCGTTCCGGGCGAAGTGCAACGACATCATGGGGGCCTTCTCCGTCGTGACGGGGCAAGAGCTGTTCTGGGAGTGCCGGGAGGCAGAGAAGGAGAACGAGCGCAACGCAAAGAGCTATCGCAGCCATGACCGCAACCAGACCCCCATGAAGCGTTACCGCCCTTACGGCAATCCCGGCCCCGGCAGGGCGGCCAAGTTCTTCAAGTGGAACGCCAAGCAGCGCAAGGGCACCTTCAGGTGGCTCCGGGAAAACGTAGGGTGGCGCAGCGAGTCAGGGCATACCGTCTGCACCCTCACCGTCCCGGCAGATCATCTCTTCAATATTTCCGGGTACACCCCCGGTGACTATAAGCAGTTTTTCAATGACCCGCGCACCCGTGAGCAGTACCTGAAGTGGGCTCCGATGCTTCTCACGGCTGAAGACTACCACGCGGGCAAGATCGAAGCCAAGGAGGCGACCGTCGTATGAGCATTGCACTGATCGGATTTATGGAAGAAGAGGTAGCAGCGGGCCGGATGGACCCGAAAGCAGCTTTCGAGATGCTGGCAGCAAACACCGTGGAAGAACTGGAAATGCATGAGAGACAGTATGTCGAAGCCATTACCCTGCTCAAGCAGGCCGGGATCAGGACTTGCGAGTTGAAGCTGGCAGCCATGGACGCGAAAGAGCGCGAGGCGTCCCTTCTCCGCACGATCTTTCAGACGTGGAGCTACTTGGGGCGCTACACCAGCGACAGCGATGACGCCACGCATGCCAAGCGCCTGCTTCAGAACTGCCTGCTGGTACGCGGCACGGAAGACATGAAGGCCGCCGTCAAGAAGAGAATGATAGGACCGAAGCGAGGGAGGCGTGGCATCGTGACGATTCTGGCGTTATCCTACGGGTTCTTCGGCTTTAGCCTTTGGCTGATTATCGTGGAAATGCCGACGCGCCCCATGTGGGCCGCCTTTTGGGTGCTCTTAGCCTACGCCTACGCCTACCACGTTGCCGACTACACCCAAAGGTGGGAGGCTAGACATGTTCAAGCGTGAGCGTCGTTACCTTGTGATGAAGGGCTCCGACATGGCGGAAGCCTTGACTGAGAACGAGCAGGACAAACTTGCGACCATTGCACGAGGGCTTGACATGTGGCGCAGGCGGAACGGCAAGGCAGACCTTGACTGTTTCGTAGTAGAGGCCGATTGGCCGGAGTTCCCCGTCGTCATCGACATGGTGCGCCGTCGCATGGAGGGACTGCCGACACGGGAAGCGGAGTATGCCGGTAGGCTGGCAGACTGGCAGAAGAACTACGGCACCCTGAAGCAGGAGCTGGCGAAGTACACGGAGGCGAGCGCCAACAAAACCGATTGGTGCCCCGTATGCAAGCAGGGATGGGATTGCCATACGTCAGACCAGCAGGCACGGGTATCTCTTCACGAGGCAGAGCGTACCATGCGGGACCTCGCCATGATGGTGAAGCTGCTTTGCAGAAAGAGCCCGGACGCCAAAAAGGTAACGGCCTACATGGACTACCTTCAGCGGAAGGGCTTGCAAGGCTCCCCGCTTCGCGCCGAGGCCGAGCCCAAAGCGACACTCCCTTCTGCCTACGAGTCTCCCCTGGAAAAGTACAACCGTCTCTGGCTGGAGGCGAACCAGAACGAGATTGACAGCGAGGCCATAAAGACGGCACTGGGAGAAGCGATCAGCGAGGCCCTTGGCGAGGCTTACGACTGCGGGCGCGTATGGGAGGCGTGGGGCATCGGCACCATGAGCGAGGATGACTTTACCCTCGTGGCAGAAGGCCCGGAAAGGATCAGCGAGATGGTGGCCGCCGTCATGGCCGTCATCCATCCCCTGATAGCTGCGGCCCCGGACAAGGCCGCCTTCGAGAAGGTGGCCGTGGAGTTCTTCTACTGGTGGCACAACCAGCCGGGGAACAACACAGCCGAAGGCTTCAACAAGTGGTGGGAATCCCGCGAGGCACAGGCCCCGTCCGACCTGACCCAGACTAAAAGCCCCCTCACACCTAAGCATCTCATCGGCCTTATGCAAATTGGGCTTAACCTCTCCCCTGAAGCGGTGCAGCGGGTGCAGGCCACGATTGACAGGTGGGAACTCAAGCCTGCCCCCGCATGGCGCAAGGAGCCCCCTGAAGCGGCGGGGGGCTGGTGGTACTGGAACTGCGACCCGGAAGACCGCCCCATGAGGGTGGACGTGGTGATGCGGAGCTATGGCGGGGAGAAGCGGGCGTATATCCTCCAGTTCTCCGACTGGGCCGCGAACCACGAGGGCGGCATGTGGCTGCGCGAGATTGAACCCACGGTGCCGGTACTGGAGGGCAAAGCTGATGCCAAGACCAACGCATAAAGAATTTCAGGAAGCAATTAAGACAGAACGTGAGTATGTCTTCGCCAAACATACCCAAGCTGTGGCTGATTTAGATAAGGCAACTACAGCACTGGATTACTGGAAACGGCAGGCAGATGCCATAAGTGCGGTCAGCTCAAGGGTAAGCATGGGCGATGACTCTGCCTTCAAGGAGGCGAAGTGAACAAGAAGCGGCTCAAGTATGAGGGGAACGTCAAACAGAACCGGGGGCTTAATACCTCCCGGCTCATCCCCAGTCACAACAACCCACGGGAGATAGCCTTCGCCGAAGAGTGGGAGCGGCAGAACGTAGACCAGCGCGGCGTGAACTACGGCTTCGGCATCCTTCAGGACCTGTTCCTTCAGCCGCCGTCCGGGGGTCTCAGTATCAGGAATGATCGGAAGTGCCGCGCCCGGATCACCAAGCGGGACCGCTTCATCGTCGCCACGGTCATTCAGTGGCTGGGCTCCAACTGCGGCATGGGTCTCCTTCACGCGGCCCTGCATAACTGCGGCTACCGGATCGTCAAGGTGGAAGAGAAGACCCCAGCGACGCCGCCTTGCTCTGATAGGTACAACGAATGCCTTTACCATGACGCGAAGCAGGCCGAGCGCGAGTGCCCCGGACACGGGCTTACCTGCGGGGCCAACGTGCCGGGATGGGGTAAGGCCAAGAGAGCGCAAGGGATTCACAGCCCGAAGTGCCGATGGCCTAACTCTGGCTGCAACTGCGGCGTGAACCATGACATCTGCACCAAGGAGAGATAGCTATGTGCATGCAACCATTCAAAGACGGTGTACCCTGCGGGCATCCCGGCTGCGCTTCTCACATCACTCACCCTTGCGAGGGCTGCGGCAGGATCGGAGCCCGGAACGCGCAGAAGCTTCTTGTCAGGCGGGTTGCCGAGTCGAAGATAGGGCGCGACTTGTCCGTGCGGAGCCTGAACGAGATGATAACGGCCTTTCAGTTGCAGACCAAGAGGCTACGGATGGCCTACACCAAGCGGCCCATGTCGGACGCCTGCGAGTACGTGTCACTGGCCTACGACGAGGCCCGCGCCGTCTTCGAGCGGGCGCTTCACGACCTGGAGATGGCGGGCCGGATTGCCGGAGATGAAAAGCAAGTTGACAGATTAGATTGAGGCGTGATAGAAGTATAGCCACGGTCATTATCAAGGAGTTATGGATTTGAGTGAGGAAACTGAAGAGCCATTAAGCGACGGTGCAAAAGCTTTCTTCCTGTCAGTGGCGCTTTGCTGTGTAGATGCGGTCAAGAGCAGCGAAAAGGGCGATACTCACCTGTCGGTCAAAAAGCGCAAGAAGATGAAGGCGCTGGAAGGTGACTTGGTGAAGATATCCGCGATTTACAAGAGCGAGGGCTTTGACATCGTGGACATGAACAATGCCGGGGAAGTAGTGGGCCGTATCAACGGCTACATCAAGGAGTTGTACCCATGATTAACAAGGTCGTGCAGGCGCTGGGCCGCTACAGAATCGACGTAACGACAGAGAAGGCGACTCAGGCTGCCATTTCTCAGGTTCTACTGGACAGCAACCTCGCCCACGAGCGGGAGTATCCGCTTGACGGTGGGCGGGAGAGCCTGATCGACTTCTTTATCAGAGAAAGGCGCATGGCATTTAAGGGACAGTTGAAAGACGGTACAGATGGAGGCCGCAAGACTTATGAGCGCGGCATCGGCATCGAAGTAAAGCTCGACGGCGGGGCTCACGACATCTATCGGCAGCTTGAGCGGTACTGCAAGACGGGGAAGCTCACCGCGATCCTGCTGGTAACGAATCGCGCCATGGGGCTCCCCAAAGAGATAGCCGGGGTCCCGGCCTACTACTTCGCGCTGGGGAGGCAATGGCTATGACTAGAAGGCAGAGAAAGAGGCTCTTGATCGGGCAGCCGGAGATACGGGCTGATGTCAGACTTTATTGGGTTAAGTTCAAGCATGGGCGACGGCTATGATAGCTATCGTTCACGTTGTCTGGGTCAAGTTCGAGGCCGACAATACCCCGGAATCCCCCAAACTGGCAGCGATTACGGAAGCCTTTTACCGGGAGGTTAAACACTACCCTGTCAACAAGTTCTCTGCAAAGACATGGCGGCTTATCCATGAGAACGATCACTATAACCTTGCTGCCGATGTCAACGATGCCAATGTGGCGCGAGAGGTAGAAGCCCTAATGCACCGCTGCATTGACGGCAACGGTGGGAAGGCGGTGCCTGATGAAGGGTAGAACCTACGGCACCTTATTTCTTCACGCCACGGGACAATAAAAGGCATATCAACAGTTTGCTCCGGCACCGGAACCCGATAAGCCGCATGGCCGTCCGCTCAACAAAAAGGAGTTGACCACGGCACAAGGCCCATGTCGGCAGGTTGGTCAAAAGTCGGAGCAATTTATCGAAAAAAGGGGAGGGGCAATGTCCAGATTGATGTCACTGGCACAGGTGGGAGCACAGGCACGGAAAGCAGCGGAGCAGAGAGTAAAGGGGGCGGCAGTCTTTGTGCCAAAAGGATTTGTAGTAATGGGGGGAAAGGAGATCGTACCGGCCAGCCAAGCCTTTTCACGACCGATCTATGAGGAGAAACCCGCCTTGCCGGAGGGGAAGAAGCCGAAGCACTCGAAGTCCGAAAAGAAGTGGCTCAAGCGGCTGAAGGTGCAGATGCGGAGAACCTTGGAAGTGCCAAAGGAACCGGTGCCCGACATTGGCAGGCAGGTCGTACCGCACCGCTCCGGGGGCGCTCAAGTAGCTGTTGCACCCGTCCCCCAAGGATCAGCTCCAGGCACCCCGTTTGACGACTTTGAGCGAAGGGTATGCGAGATAGACCAGTGCGAGCACATGGCCGTCTGCTACGGTGCAGAGATGGCCTTGCGGCACTACACCTATGAGATCACCCTTCCCCCGATGACCATGGAGCAGCGCGAGTGGTGCCTTGAAGAGATAGTGGCGGTGGAAGGGTACAGGCGGGCCGAGTTCGAGGACGCCACGGACAAGGAGCTTGCCAACGGCGTCATGGCAGCATGGGCCGACTACTGCCGGGATAAGGGGATGATGTGATGATAAAGCCGGGGAAGATACGGAAGGAACTTAGGCGGCTGCGGCTCAAGGATGGCGACGTGCTGGTAATCAACAGTGGTAAACATGTCAGCGAATATATCAGTTGGCGAATGGGGAACGACCTTAGAGCCTCAATAAAAAAGAAAGTCTTGGTCATCGTGACGACCCCCGGCATAACACTGGAACAGCTTGACGAAACGGCCATGAACCGGCTGGGTTGGTTCCGACCATCTCAGGAAGAGGCCGTCACGGAAGAAGACCTTGAACGCCGCTATCAGGAAGTCCTTCAGGCACGGCAACGGCTGATGCTCCCGGCAACCATCGGCGTGATGGAAGGCGAAACCTGCAACCGGGACGGCTGCCAAGGGGCTATGGCGTTGGAGCCGCTGCATGGTTGCACCTGCTTTCAGAATGCCCCCTGTTCCGCCTGCATGGGCCGCAACATCGTCTGCAACGAGTGCGGGGAGGCCGCGCCCAATGGGGATTAGCTAGGGAGATTGCCACGGCCATGAAACAGGACATCACCATCACAACCGAAGAGCATAGGCAGCAGGCCCTTGCCACGATCAGGGATTTGCCGCTGGCTCCGGTCCATAAAATCAGCATCCGTGAGTACAAAAAGGACCGTTCAGCGAGTCAGAACCGTCTCTATTGGCAGTGGCTTACTGTTATAGGCGATGGACTGGGAGAACCTAAAGAGGAAGTCGCCGAGCGGTACAAGGACAAGTTCCTTGTCAACATCTACGAGCGTGACAACCCGGACTACGCGGAGATGATCCAGTCGCTCCGGTCGATCTGGCAACAAGGGATGAAGGCTGAAGCTGTTAACCTGCGGAAAAAGATAGTCGCCTTGACTTCTACAACCACGGCCACGGTTAGCCAGATGGCCGAACTTTTGACATCCATCGAGCATGACGCAGTGAGTCTGAACATCTGCCTGCCTCACCCGGAAGATCAGTATTACGAGGCGATGGGGATCAAAAAGGCATGACAAAGAATTGAGCGAATCTGTCAGAAGGGTCCACGATTTAGGTCGTGGGCCTTTTTTTATGCCAGTGTGCGTAAAATTGTGTTGCAATGTACGTATCATCTGCGTATATTGCCTCCCAATGTTACATTTTACCACGGGAGAGATAGAGATGAATGTCACGTTATCCATGCCGAAGCAGTACAACGACAAGCTGAAAGAGGAAGCGAAGGAGACGGGTATCAGTCTATCCGAGATCGTGAGGCGGGCGCTGGACCTTTACTTTTCGAGGCCGAAGTGAATCAGTACGGCAAACCTAAGCCTTTAGGCTATCGGAGGGTATCCTCTCACGGCTATGTCTTGGTGAAGGTGGGCAAAGATCACCCCATGGCTCACAAAACGGGATACGCCTATGAGCATCGCCTTATTGCCAGCGAAGAGGCGGGGCGGGTTCTGACTCCGAGTGAAGAAGTCCACCATGAGGATGAAAATACTCAAAACAACGCCCCCGAAAACCTAGACATTTGCAGGTCCCGTGCAGGGCACAAGGTAAGACACCGTGCCAAGTGCTTTGGCAACCGATTGCCGGGGGAAGAGAACCTTTTGATTTCGTGTGGCTGCGGCTGCGGTGGGGCACTTGATAAATTTGATTCCTGCGGCAGGCCAAGGTTGTACCTGCCCGGACACGGGAAACGGGGCAAATCCAAGAAAGTTCAGGAGTCGGTAGCATGTGCGTGTGGCTGTGGCGAGTTGACTGATAAATACGATGCCCATGGGAGGGAAAGAACCTTTGTTAACGGGCACAACAGGAGGCGGATATGAACAGGGACGAAGCGAGAGCGCGGTTCAAGGAAGCGGGGCTCACCTATGCAAACGTGGACGCCGCAAGCCTTCAGCGACTGAGGGACCTGATAAACGAGAAGATGATAGCCAGTGGCCTAATGAAGGGCTCCTACAGGTGCAACAAGAAGATCACGTTGCAAGGCAGGGTCAGCCCATCGTTCTTCGCCGGTATCGAGTGCCACGCCTTCTACTTTGACAAGCGCGAGGCCGTGAGCTTCAACCGGGACGGCTTCATTGGCTTTGCGGGATGGTCCGACGACACCAACGTGCAGCCGATCCTTGAGGGGTTTGCGGCGTGGGTAAAGGAATTGGAGGAACACTCATGAAAATGGCCGTAGCTCGACCCGAAGAAATCGAAAAGGCGATGGTGATAGCGGGCATCCTCGAAGATGTTGATAGCAACACCTTCCCGCGCACGGCAAAAGGCGAGTGGGAAGAGAGCGACCCTGACCATTTCGATGAAGACGACTTGGGGCACCTCCAGACCTTCCACGAACGCCTTATGGAGTGCGGTGGGCTCTGGCGCGTGGCCTTGGGGTACGCCGTCTTGACTGACCCGAAAAACAGGATCATCGACCCGGATAAGAGCTACCTGGAACTGCACCCCCGCCTTTTGGAAGGGCTGCGGGCCGTGGATCATCCCTTCACCTATTGGCCGAAGCGGCTTTGGAAGGGGATATGGGATATCCTCGTGGAGGGCTGGAACCTGTGACCAAACCCATTGCCGACAAGCCGTTTCGGTGCCCCATGGTCCCTAAGATCACGCAACTGGGGTGCCTGCTCAACAAACTGAAGCACGGGTCGTGCGACTCTTGCCCCGGCGTGAAGGATTACGCCGATGAGGCAAAGGGGCTGCTTGAGCGGCTGCTTGTCATCGCGTCCGGGTCCGTCCTCCCAATGCCCCCCGTGGTCAAGGCTCTGCCAGGGTTCGTCATCCCCATGGATAAGGAGCGGATCAAGGCGCTGGAGAGTCGCGGGGTAGGCCCGGAGCAGGCCGGGGAGCTGCTGGAGATGTTCCTCTCCGGGGAGATTTTCACGAGGGTGGAAGTCATCGACCCCATAGCGAAGAGCCGTGTCAGGCCGGAGGCATAGATGAGCGAGACACCGAAGGCGGTTGTCCGGTGCCTTGTCTGCGGGCGCAAATTGACGGGCGAGGAATCCATCAAGCGGCGGATCGGCACCGGCTGCTGGAACCTGCTGCAATCCGTCCGGGCGTCCAAGAGCAAGAGGAAGCTTTTGACCAAGGGGCGCAAGAAGCGGGGCGACGTAAAGGTATGGCAGCAGGGCTCGCTGCCGTTATTCGGGGAGGTAGGATGTGAGCAGTTTGACCATGGAAGCAATGAGGCAGGCGATAGAGAGGGTCCGGCACATGGAGACACCCCCGAACCTGACACTTTACGACAACCCGTACTTGACGGAGACGGTGCAGGAGACCATAACGGTCAAGCTCCCCTTCCGGGAACGGTGGATTGAGCCGCTGCTCCATCCGGTAATCCGACCCTTCCAGCCGTGGGTTAAGGAGCGGGAAGAGACCGTCACAAGGACCGTGCCAAGCCGTAAGATACTCCAGACGCCCCACGGGCTGTTCGTGCATCCGGTCATGAGACCTGAAGTGGAAAGGATGCTGGCAGCAAAGCGAGATGCAAACGACGCCATGCGTGGGGCCTTCTGGAGGTTCACGACATGAGTATCAAGGATCGGGTGGGCCGATGCTATGAACTCTCCTACAAGGAGATGCGCCGGGGCGCGTGGGACCACTTGGCGCAGGGCTACCTGCACTACCAAGGGGCCTGCATTCATCATGCGTGGCTGGAAAGGGGCGGGGCCGTCTATGATCCTGTCTTCGATGCCGAGTTCCCGAAGGAAGCCTACTACGGGCTGTTCCGGGCGGAGGATGTCATCCTCTACACCCCGAAGCAGGCATGTGAGCAGGCGCTGAAGACCCGGAGTGCTGGACCGTGGACCGAAGTGGACGACAGCAGGCTAAAGCTGCTTTCGAGTGATAGGGACCGGCAGGGGGGATTCACGAGATCGGGGCCGAGCAAGTCGGTAAAGCTTACCGCTATTTGAGGAACCAAAAGAATGGAACTAATTGTCTACTGTCTGGATAACCCGTCCTATAAACACAGTTGGTGGAAAAAGGAAATCCAATTGCGCGGCCATGATGCCTATGTGCAGTGCGCCGGGTTCCACGCCATGCGCGGGTATCTTGAGATTGTGAATACGGAGGGGGTAGACCCGGAGTTGGTTAAGAGGTGCCAGATGGTTGTGGATGGCAGTCGTCAACCCAACTGGTTTTCTTCGATGGACGAGGCAGAACGAGTGTACCAATTGGGGCTTGGGCCGAGCAAATCGGCAAGGGGGTAGGGGTGAAAGAAGTAAGCAAGGAGTTTCTGGCGGCGCTGTCAATGGGGGGCGCTCTCGTAGCCGAGTGCGTTTGTGGTCATACCCACTTCGCAACAAATCATGAAGGGCAGGGGCACTATGACAAGGGGGAACTGAACAGGCTGCTTTCCCTCGCTGAAGCCGACCCCAAGCGGTATACCGAGCATGCCGACTGTGATTCGGTCTATGTCGCCTACATCCGGGGCGTCAACTACGTGGTGGATTGCCCCTGCGGGCGGCTGCTCTACGCTGAAAAGTTCGCATGGGATATGAAGAATGCCTTCCTGCAATACTACCGTCTCAGGATTGACAAGGAGAGGGCAGAAGCCGAGAAGGGAGAGAGACTTCTGACGGGGCTGGAGACTGGACGGCCAAAGGCGGGCGACTAGATGGACGAACACATGCTGATGAAGCTCTGCCAGATGAACGCAGCCATCATCCGAGTGGAGGCCATGAAGGCGGAAATGATGGCGGCAGCCGCACGGGGCGACTCTGTAACCGACTACAGCCGGGATATGCGCTGGGAAGCCGACCTGATCGACCAGCTTTGGAGGGGATGACCATGGGAGATAACAACGGATGCGGGGTACTTCCCAGCTTCGGCTTTCCGGGAATGCACGGACATCTCAGACGGGTGCGAGAAGAGTCTTTCGAGCCTCAAAAAAACCTTGCCGAGGAAGTGGCAAAGCTCCGGGAGACCGTGGAAGAGCTGGTGTACTGGGTTCGCCCAATGACCGGCAACCTTGTCACAGGGAAGGCCGCCGTGGAAGAATTCGAGCGGATCACCGGGAGGAGAAAGGAAATATGAAATCCAGGCTTTATGAACTGAAGCAAATAGCCGCATCAATGGCTAGGCATACAGTGGTAGAAATGGGAAGACCCGTTCAACCATTTGGCAATCATGCCAAGAGGGTCGGCGAGATTGCCGGAGAGATAGAGCAGGAACTTACCCTTATCCCCATATTCAAAGAGATGATGACGGCACCCCGCGAATTGAATAGGAACGAAGTCAAGGGTTGGCTAGACTCATTGCACAACTATGCCCGGAGAATACAAGAGCAGACACGTCCAGGGCAGGAGCAGTACGGCAATGGGATTGCCCGTGCGGCGGAAAAACTCCAAGCAGAGTGGCAGCGGCAACATTACGAGATACTCCATCTGGAAGCCCTTAATGTTGAGCGTTTAAATGAATTAGCGACAGCAAAACGTGTGCATGAGCATGACGTGGCAGCCCTCTCAGCCCAAGCTATGGCGGTTCCCAAGGTCAAAGCCGTGAAAGCCCCTCGTAGCGATGCCGACCTTAAAGAAGCCTACCGTTCCGGGAGGTCTGATGCTGCCAACATCATTAAAGCCTCCTTGGCATTTATAATACGGGGGATGGGGATGGGAAGCAGAGACCATATTTCATTCTCCCTGTTCACCTTTGCCATCCAAAATCTTGAAGCTGCAATCAGGATCAAGCCATTATCGAAGGGCGCAAAGAAGGGAGGGAAGGCGCATGAAACTGAGTAAGGCAGGCGAAGCAAAAGAGCGGGAGCGGTTCGAGGCGTGGGCGTCCGAGCCGATCAGGGCCGACAAGCTCCCCTTGGCGCGACACATTGAAGATGGCGGCTACGTGGATCACCGGACCTATCTGGCGTGGTACGCATGGAAGGCGCGGGCGGGCCTCGGTGACACCTCATCCGGCGAGACCAAATTCAAACCCACCGGGGAAATCCAAAATTGCGGTCATTGCCCTCTGGATGACACCGAGTGGTGCGCGTGGTGGTTGATGAGCCATGACGCGGCCTGCCCCAATAGAGGGAACTACGAGCAGGCATGCAACCTTGTCAAGGAGGATGCACCATGAGGACCCTGTCAGTTATGCAACCGTGGAGTTGGCTCTTGACCAACATCGACCCTAAGACAGGCAAAGCATTCAAGCAGGTCGAAAATCGTGATTGGCGGTACGACCCGAAGCCTGCAATGTACGGTCCTCTGCTGGTCCACGCAGGGAAGAAGATCGACCGCGACGGCTACAACTGGGTCCGCGAGACCTATCCCGATATCCCCCTCCCCGGCCTGAAGGAGCTGGAGACGGGCGGCATCGTCGGGCTCACCATCTTCACCGACTGCGTGAGGGGTTGCGCTGGAGACCTGCCCGACCCCTTCTTCTTCGGCCCATTGGGGCTAATCATGAAGGAAGGCCGTGGGCTGAAGTTCTTCGAGTGCAAAGGCCAACTGGGATTCTTCGACGTGACATACCCTCACCCGCTATCCATGGAGAGTGTGAAAATATGGGAACTTTGGGCGAAGAGCTAACGCCAGAAGAACTGGAACGGAAATACTACCGCAAGTTCAGAACGGGCTTTACCTACAAGGAAGTCTCAGATATGTTGTGGTCCTACGACCCGGACCCCGCCACTTGGCACAAAGGGAACGCCACCGGTAAGACGGTCAACGGTAAAGCGGAAGGGACCACTAAGAAGGTAGGCACACGTCGCCGCTGCATCCTGCGGAAGTGGTGCGAGATCAAGAAAGAGATGTGGCACCGCGTCCTGAACGAGTGCGGCGGCCTGGAGCGGTACATTGAATGGATTGAAAACTTTAAGGCACAGCGGAGGGCGGCATGACAGAAAAACGGGCGGCGCGGTTTTGGAACTGGTGAAGCAGCAGGAAGTGAGCATCCCGGCGATGCTGCGAGCTATTGCAGACGCCATCGACGCGGGAGAAATCGCACCGATGGGCGGCACGGTGGTAATGCGCGGGGGGCTTGGCAGTATTGCCGAGGTCTACGGGATGGGAACCAGCAAGACACTGGCCGACAGTATGATGGACTTCCGCCTTGGCGAAATGAAACTCATGCGGGTACCTCAACAGATTCTTCTAAACCAGATCGAAGTCTAAGCGGGGGCAGCATGAAGCGACAGGTGATTTGCGACTACTGCGGGCTTCCCGCGAAGCTGGTAACGGGGAAGGTTATCTACCCCCGGAGCCCCGCCCTTGCGAAGCTGAAGATATGGGCCTGCCTGCCGTGTGACGCACACGTAGGGACTCATAAGGACAGCAAAGACCATGCTCCCCTTGGCCGTCTTGCTAATGCCGAACTGCGAGCGTGGAAGATCAAGGCACATACTGTCTTTGATCCGTGGTGGAAGTCTGGGGCGATGAACAGGAAAGAGGCGTACCGCCGTTTAAAGGTCTTGCTGGATATGGACACACAGCCCCATGTCGGCTTTATGTCGTTGGAAGAATGTAAGCGCATGGTCGAACTGGTAGCACAAGCCAATAAGCCCTCTCCGGTGGCGGTGCCCCTTGGCTAAACCGAAGAAGCAGAAGAAGAGCATCCTCAACGATCCCCGCTATTGGGAATACTGCCTCAGATACCACAACGATTTCACCCGTTTTGTCTGCGAAAACTCCGTACAGAAACCGAGCTGGCAGCAGCACCTTATCATGGACGCTGTGAGCAAGCCAGGGTGCAAGGTTGCCATCGCTTCCGGGCATGGCTGTTTCGGCAAGGGGACCGGCGTTCGCATGTTCGACGGCACCGTGAAGCCCGTGGAAGACGTGAGGATTGGCGATGTGTTGATGGGGGACGACTGGCTCCCCCGGAACGTTCTGGACGTGGTGCGTGGCAGGGAAGCGATGTATCGCTTCACCTATGACAACGGCAAGAGCCACGTCTTCAACGACAGCCACTACCTGTGCCTGATTATCAAGGCGACAAGGGAGCGGGTGCAGCTACCAGTCAGCACTTGGCGATGGATGGAGGCTGCGGAGCGGGAAAAGTATGTGGCTTATCGGGCCATCGCCCCCGGCGTTGAGATGCAGATCAACATTGTCAGCGCCGTGCTGGTCGATGTCGTCGGCGACTACTACGGCTTTGAAGTGGACGGCAACCATCATTTTCAGGCCGAAGACGGTACGGTTTTTTCCAACACAGGAAAATCGTTCCTTATGGGCTGGTATTGCTGTTGGCACGCCACAGTAGTTGACCCTTACCTCGCCCTCAAGGCGCTCCATGGCGAAGTCCATCCCGACATCTTCTCCCAGATGCTTCTCACCGCCAACAACGTCGATCAGTGCCGGATAGGCGTATGGAAGTACATCGACTCTGCCATAGCGCAGGTTGAGAACAACTTCCCGTGGTTGCAGGGCCATTTCGTCAAGGACACCAAGCGGTTCTACAACAAGAGCTTCAAGGACCTCTGGTATGTCATGGCGAAGACAGCCAGCAAGCACAAGCCGGAGGGCGTGGCAGGCCAACACGCGAAGCAGTACACCGTCCTGATAGACGAGGCGTCCAGCGTCGAGGACGTTATCCACGACATTCTCGAAGGGGCGCTCACCCAGGACGGAAACCGGCACATCATGATAAGCCAGCCGACGCGAAGCGTAGGGCGGTTTGCTGAAGCCTTTGGCACCCTGAAATCCATCTACCAGACCTTCAACCTGAACGCCGAAGAATCCCCCCTTGTGGATCGTCCCTGGATCGAAGCTCACCTTGTTAAGTACGGCGGGCACCATTCCCCGGAATACCAGATCAAGGTGCTGGGTCGTCTCCCGGATAACCTCTCGGGGTTCCTGATCCCCAAGACATGGCTGGAGCAGTCGCAGACGGACGTTATAGTCCACAAAGAGGCTTGGGGATGGGTGGCAACCGTCGACGT
>Ga0209518_1000141_pt1 | contig 96605 bp, 111 predicted proteins | sample RifGroB1_FD_183993 | JGI IMG/M metagenome (GOLD analysis project Ga0209518, IMG submission 183993) | Groundwater microbial communities from Rifle, Colorado, USA - Groundwater B1 (SPAdes) (version 2) | ecosystem: Environmental > Aquatic > Deep subsurface > Groundwater | place: Rifle, Colorado... | reverse complement strand
AAAGATTTTTTAGGGTATAATCAAAATATTAATAAACCCATGCCTAAAAAAGAAGTAGTCATTAAGAATGTAACAATTTTGGCCGCCTACCTCTTGGTCATTTGGGGATTTTATCGCTTCCTTTTTAAACTGCCTGAAGAGGTTGAGGAGCTTTTTATAAAGCCACTCCTTTGGCTTGGTCCTGTAATCTATCTTGTTATAAAGGAAAAGGGTGGAATTTCTTCCTTGGGAGTTAGCTCGAAAAATTTATTCCCGGCGATTTATATATCGCTGGCCCTGGGAGCCGTCTTTGCGATAGAGGGGGTCTTTATAAATCTTGTCAAATACGGTGGAGTGGATTTTTCTGCAAATCTTGGAGATAAGCCCTTCTTTCTGGCAATAGGACTTTCTTTGGTAACGGCAGTGACAGAAGAGATTACTTTCAGGGGATATCTTTTCAATAGGGTCTGGAGTGTAATGGGAGGTGAGTGGAGAGCAAATTTCCTGACTAGTTTTGTCTGGGCTTTAGTTCACATTCCGGTTGCAATCTTTTGGTGGGACTTGAACCTTCAGGGAACTTTAATTCTTCTTCTCCTTACAACAATTTTTGGCATCGGGTCCGCTTTTGTTTTCGCCAGGACGAAAAACGTGGCCTCGTCAATCCTTTTACATTTCCTCTGGGAATGGCCGATTGTGCTTTTTAGATGATAAATAATTTGTCCCTGGGACGTTTGACGTACTTCAAATTAGTTTCGGTAGGGATATAATGAAATTGATATGGTTTGGAATCTTTACTTTTTTCAAACGTCAAGAGGAGAAAAAGTAGTTAAGGAGTTTATTAAGAGTCTTTCTGGAAAGACAATCGGAAAAATAGCACAACACATTGATCTTTTAAAAACACACGGTCCATTTTTGAGTATGCCTTACTCTAAAAAACTTACAAAAGATATAAGTGAGTTGAGAATTAGAGGAAAAGGGGAAATTAGAATTTTCTATACATTTTCAAAAAATAATATTTATTTACTACATGCTTTCAAGAAAAAGACTCAGAAAACCCCTAAGAAGGAAATTGGAATAGCCGAAGACAGAAAAAGGGTACTTGAATCCTCATAACGTATATGTTATTATCTTCCGAAGCTTGTTTTAGAAAAATCACAAGCAGTGCTTATATTTGGAACATGGAAGAATGGAATGAAATTAAAAAAGAACTTCTAAAAAACAAGGAAACTTACAAAGAATATAAGATACTTGAGCCGAAGTATAAACTTATTTCCCAACTTATTAGTGCCAGGACAAAAAAAGGAATGACTCAAAAAGACCTGGCCGACAAAATTGGAACAAAACAATCGGCAATTGCAAGACTCGAGTCGGGTAATGCTAACCCCTCATTTGATTTTTTGAAAAAAGTGACTTCAGCGCTTGGTTCTGAGTTAATCGTCCAAATAAAATAATTTGTCTTCAAATTAGCTCTAGAATACGATTCCTTTACATTTCCAGGAGTTTTCCTCTTAGCAAATGAGTTAGGCTTTGTCTTTCCATACGCCGATAGGAATATTTTCCTACCCTTGGCACGGATATCTGTTTACCAAAAATTACAGACACATGATCACGGTGCAATCCATTTAGGAGTTTTGGTATATTATGACCTTTTGGCAGTATTTTTTCAAAACCCTTAAGTCGTATAGGAATTATTGGATAACCGCCCTGTAAAGCCAAATCTGAAGCTCCATGATGGAGTTCTCTTTCCTCGAGGGGCAATGAAGTTCTCGTGCCCTCCGGAGCAATAACCAAACTATATCCAGCATCAAGAAATCTACGAGACATTTCCATACTTTCTAAAATGCCATTTGTATTTTGCCTTTCCATCGGATAGGTATTAAGAACAAGCGAATGAGCTATCGTCATTAACTCGTTTCGGTACCAGTAATCTTTTGCTGCCGGGAATACTTCATATTCTCGGATGCCTCGTGGACTTGCGAATCTGATAGAAAAAGGATCCAGGTGACTTGAGTGAGGAAAAAAATATAGTATTGATGGAGATGTTTTGATAATGTCTAAATTTTCTTGTCCAAAGATTTCGTACTTAAATACATGAAGGGGAGTACTGAGCACGTCTCTGACAAGTTCGATAGTAGGCCCATTTCCAAAGATACCGACTTTATTTTCCGCTGACATCTTGAGGGAAGTATAACACCGAATAATTTGTCCCTGGGACGTTTGACGTCCTTCAAATTAGCTCCGACTTGATATACTTCAATTATGAATATTAGAATGGCTAGAGTTACTGACTACGAGACTTTGAAGAAGATTAAACCGTCTATAAACGATAGAACAATTGAAGAAAGACTTAAGAAGCAAAAGGAAGGAAAAGTAGAATTTATGGTTTTGGAAGATAATAATGAACCCGTTAGTTTTGTTCTTTTGAAATGGGAAGGTAAGAAAACTCATCCTGAATACCCGGATATGGAAGATCTTTATACAAAGGAAGAATCCGGAAGGAAAGGTTATGCAACATTACTAATTAAAGAATGCGAGAAAAGGGTGAAAGAAAAAGGTTTTAAAAAAATAGGTATGGCAGTAAATCCAGATAAAAATTCAAAAGCAAAAGTTTTTTATGAGAGGTTGGGTTATAAGCATTACGGAAGTAAACCTTATGTTGACGCTGTTTATAATGGGGCTGAAGATTGGGTAATTGATTTAGAAAAAGAAATGTAGAGAACCTATTTCCTCCCCACCATAGGTTATAGGTCGCCAAGGCTTTGTAGACGGCGCGTGGGCAAGCATGGCTTCTGTAATTTTTCGGTCGTTCTCTGATATAATTTGACCATGGATTATGAAATAGAGAGAAAGTTTTTAGTTAAAAAACTTCCAGATCTATCGGGTAAAACTAAACAGAGTTTTGAAAGGTATTACCTTTACCGCGGAGAAGGAATTGATATTAGGATCCAAAAGGTAAACGATATCTATGAGTTTGAAAGAAAAAGTGAAACGTCGGAGTTAGGAAGAGAAACTAAAAAATTTGAAATTACGAAGGGAGAGTTCGCAGCACTTAAGAGAAGTTTTGGGGATGTAATTGTTAGAGATAGTTATCTTATTTCTGAAAATCCTGAAACAACAATAAAAATTTATCACGGAAAGTTTGAAGGTTTGGTTCGGGCAGAGGTAGAATTTACTTCTAAAGAAAATGCCAATAAATTTACTCCACCTTCTTGGATGGGAGAGGAAATTACGGATACTCCTCTCGGGCGAGATTCTAGACTTCTGGATTTGACCGAGGAAGAATTTAAAAAATTGCTAAGAAAGTAAACCCATTTCCTGCGTGCTACTTTTCTTGAATTCGAATCAAAGTTGCGATATCATACAAGTACTTTCCATGTTTCGAAAAGTTTTAATCGCAGCCTTGGTACTTATTGCCGCCTTCGGCATATTACTAATTTCTGTTTTTAGAACCGCGTCCGTAAAATACCAGTTTAGCGATACTGGAAAGCAAGTCAATGCTAGGGTGCTGGGAGAGACCACAGAAGTTATTGACTATAATCTTCCATATCCCGGTAAAGTCCTTCCGGATAGCCCCTTATGGTCCGTAAAGGCTCTTCGGGATAGAGTATGGCTTTGGGTAACCACGAATCCTACACGGAAAGCCGAACTTAAACTTCTTTTTGCCGATAAAAGATTGGGAAGTTCAAAAATTTTATTTGAAAAAGGGAAGTTTGAGGAGGGATTAACAACGCTAACGAAAGCCGAAAAATACCTTGAAGAGGTGGGTTGGCAGGAAGAGGAGAATAGAAAGATGGGTATTGAAACCTCAGGCTTCTTAGAGATTTTAGCCAGAGCCTCGCTTAAACACTACGAAGTAATGCAAAATATTCTCACAATAGCCCCTGAAGCGGCCAGACCGACAATTATTCAAACTCAGGGTTATTCTAAAAGAGTCTTCGAAAATTCCAGAAATGCTCTTTTGGAAAAGGGAAAGAGTGCTCCAGAAAACCCGTTTGCTTGGTAAGAAGTTTATTCTTTGTACACTTTATTTGAAGACGCGCTCATAAAATTATTCCAGAATTTTTTTCTCTATTAAAAGACCTCTCTCTTGGTTGAAAAAGTTGGCCTCGTTGCGAGTCTGGCCTGATATATTATGACCCAAATATTAATAGTTGACATTCTAGGTATAGGGTTTAAACATATTTATTGTCACTACTGGTAGTGGATTTTGTTTACACCTGTGAAATATGAAGTGTCCATTTTGTGCTAACGGAGAAACCGAGGTTCTTGAGTCAAGGGTGGTTGAGATCGGGAATGTAATAAGAAGAAGAAGGAAATGCAACAAATGCGATAAAAGATTTACAACTTACGAGAGAGTCAAAGGAAATGCGCTTTGGGTAATAAAGAAGGATGGGAGAAGAGAGGCTTTTGAGAGAGAAAAAGTTAAAAGAGGGATCTTAAGAGCAGTTGAGAAGCGCCCGATTTCGATGGATTTGGTGGACGATATCGTAGAGAGAGTGGAAAGGGAAATGTTGAGGAAAGAAAAAGAAGAGGTAGGTTCCAGGGCAATCGGTCGAGCTGTATTAAAGCGTCTCAAGAGAGTAGATAAAGTTGCCTGGCTCAGATTTGCAAGTGTTTACTTAGAATTCGAAGACCTGGAAGATTTTGCAAGAGCAATAAAGACATGAGCAAGAGCAATCGTTGAGAATGGAAAGTTGATTTTGGAAGCTGGATTTTGAAGTTTGAAGATAGATGTTAAACGTTCAAAACTCTAACTTCTAGCATCAAGATCTAACTCCAAAATTCTATTTTCTATCATCAAAATATTATGACCAGAGGATTTAAAAACAGGAAAACTTTGAAAAAGAATGGTAATGGAAGACTAACCCTAGATAGTTTGATTTTTGCCTCATACGAAGACAACTTGAAGCTTATTGCCAAAAAATTAGGCAATCGGCCTTCTGTGCCAAAAGGCTTTCCCAAGGGAAAGTGGACGGAGCAGGCTCTAAGGGTTCTTAAAGAAAGATATTTGAGGAAAGATGAAGACGGGCGCGTGATTGAAACTCCGGATGAACTTTGTTGGCGTGTAGCTTGGGATATCGCATCAGCTGAAGTTCTTTGGGGGAAGAGCAAGACCGAAGTCAGAAAAATTGCTTCCGAGGTTTATGAGCTTCTTGCTACTCACGATTTCTTGCCTAATTCCCCGACTTTGATGAATGCAGGAACCGGAAACGGCCTTCAGTACTCCGCCTGCTTTGTGCTTCCTGTCGAGGACTCTTTAGTTGGAATTTTTGACGCTGTCAAATACCAAGCGCTCATTCATCAAACAGGAGGAGGAACAGGTTTTTCATTCAGTCGGCTTAGGCCACGCGGATCAATGGTCAAATCCAGTCGTGGCATTGCCTCGGGTCCTGTTTCTTTTATGAGAATTTTTGACGCCGCTACAAACGAGATTAAACAGGGAGGCAAAAGAAGGGGTGCCAATATGGGAATTTTGCGCGTTGACCATCCTGACATTTTGGAGTTTATACACTGTAAAGAGGAAGGGGGAATCACGAACTTTAATATTTCGGTGACAATAACCGATGAGTTTATGAAGGCTTATGAAAAAGACGGTGAATACATGCTGATTGATCCCAAGAGCAAAAAGGTTGTGGGAAAGCTCTCCGCGCGAAAAGTCTTTGATGAAATTGCCGAGGGGGCTTGGAGAACGGGAGATCCGGGTTTGGTTTTTATCGACAGAATAAACGCGGGAAGCGCAAACCCCGTACCCTCTCTTGGCCCCGTTGAATCGACGAACCCATGCGGTGAACAGCCATTATATCCTTATGACTCTTGCAACTTAGGAAGCATCTTTTTGAACAATTTTGTCACAAGTAAGAATGAAGTTGACTGGGACAAACTTAAAAGAGTAACAAGCTTAAGCGTCAGGTTCTTGGATAGCGTGATAGAAATGAATCCATATCCTCTTGATTCTATCCGGAAAGTATCTCTCGCAATTCGAAGGATCGGGCTTGGGATCGGCGGATGGGCCGACATGCTTGTCGAGCTGGGAATTCCTTATGACTCCGATGAGGCGCTTGAATTGGGAGAAAAAATTATGAAAGTTATTCAAGACGAAGCGGTTTTAGCAAGTCAGGAACTTGCGCAAGAAAGGGGACCTTTCCCGATGTTTTCTGCGAGTATATATAAAGACGAGGTGTCCAGGCGAAATTCTACGGTTACGACAATTGCTCCAACAGGTTCAATCTCAATTATTGCAGGGGCTTCATCCGGGATAGAACCTTTATTTGCTATTGCATATCAACACATCGTACGCGATAAACACCTGGATAGAACTCTTACCTTTATCAATCCAAAGTTCGAGAAAGTAGCAAAGGATGGTGGTTTTTTGACGGATGAGATAAAGAACAAAGTTGCGGAGCACGGTGTTATCCGGGATATTAAAGAAATACCTCCCGATACACGGAAGATTTTTGGAACCGCGCACGAAATTCATCACGATTGGCATTTAAAACACCAAGCGGTATTTCAGAAATATACAGAAAATGCCGTAAGCAAAACCATTAATATGGCCAATGGTGTAACAGTTAGCGACATAAAAGAAGCATACCTTTTGGCTTGGAAAACCAACTGTAAGGGAATAACAGTTTTTCGGGATGGTTGCAAGGATGCACAGGTTCTAAACCTGGGTGTGAATGGTAAAAAGGCTATAGAAGGTAGAGCCGAACAAAAGCTTGCCGTTAGTGCAATAAGCGAAACTTATGCGATTGGAGAGCTTGTCCAGGAACGGCCATTTGTGATAACCGGTTCAACATACAAGCTGGCAACGCCCGTTGGGACGGCATTTATAACCATAAATCAAGATGAAAAGGGTGAACCATTGGAACTCTTTGTCAACGTTGGTAAGGCGGGAAGCGACGTAACCGCAATGGCTGAAGCGCTTGGTCGTACCATTTCCACGTCTCTAAGATTTAGGGGAAACTTGAGTAGACTTGAGCGAGCCCGCGAAATTGCGTTTCAACTGGCTGGCATCGGCGGCAGGCGCTCGGTCGGATTTGGTCCGAATAAAATACTTTCTTTGCCTGACGCCGTATCTTATGCTCTCTCAAAACACTTTAACTTTAAGGTAAATGGATTTATATTGGATGATAAGGTTTTCAAAAATGGTCAGGAGTTTTTTCTCAACGGAGAGACAAAGAGTGTTGAGGTTAAAGCTGAGTCCCAGTCGGACTTAGCTGGAGCTGTTATGTCGGCACAAATTCCTGCTCGCCAGGTCCCGGTTCAATCGGGAGATGACCACACAGCGGCTTCGGCTGAGTTCAACTTGGCCTCAGCCCCTCGTAGCGAGGTTTCAACTACGTCTGATGCATCCCCTCAGAATAATGATAACCTTCAGCTTCCTTTGGGTTCTAAGGAGACTGTAACGGGCGGGGCAGATATTTGTCCTTCCTGCGGGGCAAGCGCCTATGTTTATGAAGAAGGCTGTGCCAAGTGTTTTTCCTGTGGGTACTCTGAGTGTTAAAAATTAAGTAAGTCACCTCATTTTGCTACAATTACTCCATGGCTATCTATACCAAAAGAGGCGATAAGGGAGAGACGAGTATGTTCGACGAGGATTCGGTCCAAAGAGGAAGAATTCCAAAGGATTCTTTGAGAGTTGAGGCGCTGGGGGTAATTGACGAGCTAAATAGCTTTTTAGGAATTATAAGATCAGAGACACAAGACAAAAGTTTAAGTCTAAGTATAAAAGAAATTCAAGAGAATCTACTTACAATTGGATCGATTACCGCAGGTTCAAAGTTAAAATTTTTTTTTGCGCAAACGAAGAAGCTTGAGCGCTTAATAGATGGACTGGAAGGAGAGTTGCCAGTTTTAAGAAATTTTGTAGTTCCAGGAGGGTCGATTGTTGCAGCCCAGCTTCAATACGCCCGTGCTCTGACTCGGCGGGTAGAACGTCGTGTGGTGGCTTTGGCTAAGTTAGAAAAAGTACGATCCCAAATTCTAATATATCTAAATAGACTTTCAGACTACCTTTTTATGTTAGCGCGCGAGGTTAACCATAAGAATGGAGTAGGAGATGAACCTTGGAAAGGTAAAAAGTAAATTCTTATTTCCCACTTCTTACTTCTAACTTCTAAACTCGAGTGTTACAATTAATTTAGTATGGAACCGGAAAGAAAAGATCAAGAAAAAGTGCCCCAAGTTCCTGAAGAGGTGACGCGGCGTGAGGAGGAGCTTCCGAAAGAAGTCGAGGCGATAGAATCTGGGGTAAGGAGAACTCAGGTTCGACCAGCTCCTCAGGTGCCCTTGGATAGTGCCGGTAAACCGTTAGTACAACCACCTCCGACCCAAAGCATCACGGTGACTCTTCCCGCAACTCTCCAACAACTTGACGATTGGGCAAAAGGAGATCCGCAAAACGCTTTAACTTGGTTTGCTGCATTTTGGTTAAGGCTGATTAAAAAGGCACTTCATTTTGGCTGGAGAATTGTCGAAAAAGTGAGAGGGGGAGACATAAATGCTAGCAAGCCAGTTTGATCTAACACTTTTTTTTATAACAATATTCTTGTCGGTAGTTTTTATCTTTGTACTTGTCATTGCGGCAATTTTTTTGCTTGCCATTTTGAAAGGTAGGGGACGCGAGGAGCGCTCTATCGATTCGGTTCTTCTGCAAGTTGCGGTTCCAAAAGGAAACGAAGTTAAAATAGATGCGATCGAACAGATGTTTAGTTCTTTATATTCTGTTAAAAAAGGAGGTTGGAAGCAGAAATATTCCACCCAACCTGCTATCTCTTTTGAGATTGTTGCTAAACAAGAAGATATAAGGTTTTACATCTGGACGCCAAAATCATTTCAAGACCTTATTGAAAAACAAATCCATGGCGCTTATCCTGATGCAGAAATAACAGAAGTTTCGGAATACAATATCTTTCCGGAAAATGCAAAAGTCGCCTATAAATCGTTGCAATTGAAGAGGGATAATTTCTATCCGGTAAAGACTTTTAGAGATTTACCAACCGACCCCCTGGCAGCCCTTACATCAGCACTTGCCAAAATGGGAGAGGGGGAGGCGGCGGCAATCCAGATACTTATTTCGCCGGCGGAGAGTGAATGGCAAAAAGCCGGAAGCGGCTTTGTTTCATCCACCAAAAAACAAGAATCAGACCCCGAAAAAGCAAAATTTGCCGTTCCTGCAAAAACTTTGGAAGCAGTAGAGAATAAAGTTTCAAAGCCGGGTTTTGAAACTTCAATTAGGATTGTTTGTGTGTCTCCTGATGAAGCATCGGCAAATGCTCATCTGACGAACATAATGAGCGCTTTTCAGCAGTTTTCTGGAGATCTTAATGGGTTTACAAGTCGTAAGATTCGAAGAAAAGGAGCCTTTGTTGAAGATTTTCTGTATCGCTACCATCCTTTGTATCACCTTTGGGGGAATAGAGTATCGGTTTTAAATTCAGAGGAACTCGCCACAATTTTTCATTTTCCGAATAAACTTATCACGACTCCACACATTCACTGGTTATACGCCAAGCGCGCTCCTGCCCCTCAAGAAATTCCGACTGAAGGTACATTCTTGGGTACAAGCACATACCGCGGGATTAAAAGATCTGTTTATATATCAGATAAAGACAGGATGCAGCACATGTATGTCGTCGGGAAAACAGGAACTGGAAAATCTGAATTTCTCAAAGACCTTGTAATGCAGGATATCAAAAAGGGTGACGGTGTCTGCTTCATTGATCCACATGGAGACGCCGTTGAGGAACTACTTCTTCTTATTCCCCCGGAGAGAGCCGAGGACGTTATTTATTTTAATCCTTCTGATACAGAGCGACCCATGGGTCTTAATCTTTTAGAAGCAAGGACCGAGGACGAGAAGCATTTTGCGGCAACGGCCGTAATAAATATGATGTATAAACTTTTTGATCCCTATAAAACGGGAATAGTCGGTCCGAGGTTTGAGCACGCGGTTAGAAATGCAATGCTTACTGCAATGAGCGAGGATGGCTCAACTTTTGTAGAGGTGATGAGAATTTTGACAGATTCCCGCTTCGTCCAGGAACTTTTGCCAAAAGTAACAGACCCCATTGTCAGGCGCTATTGGACCGATCAAATTGCCCAAACAGCAGACTTCCATAAATCAGAAGTACTCGATTATATTACCTCTAAATTCGGGAGATTCGTAACCAATAAGATGATCAGAAACATAATTGGCCAGTCTCAGTCCTCATTTTCTTTCAGAGACGTAATGGATAGAGGAAAAATTCTTTTTATTAATCTTTCTAAGGGGACGATAGGAGAAGAGAACTCAAGCTTTTTAGGACTAGTACTCGTGCCAAGAATTTTAATGGCAGCAATGAGCAGAACCGATATTCCAAAAGAGGAAAGAAGGCCGTTTTATCTTTATGTCGACGAGTTTCAGAATTTTGCAACGCCTGACTTTGCTGTCATTCTCTCCGAGGCCAGAAAATACTCTTTGGCGCTTTGTGTAGCAAATCAATTTATAGGTCAGGTCGAAGAGGAGGTTAAGAATGCGGTCTTTGGTAATGTTGGGACAATAATTTCATATAGAATTGGCGTAACCGACGCAAACTATCTTCAGCATGAATTCACTCCAGTCTTCGCAGAGGATGATCTTCTCAATGTTGAAAAATACCACGTTTTTATTAAGACGATTGTTAAAAATGAGCCTGTGCCTCCATTTTCCATGGATCTTTTCAAAGACATTCCTAAAATTAAAGCTATGGAAAATCCCAAAGTTGCCGGGATTATCAAGGAAATGAGTAGGCTCAAATACGGTCGCGACGCTAAACTTATTGAGAGCGAAATTGCAAGAAGAGCAAAGTTGTAAACTGTTTATTGACAGAAATATATGACTATGGTACTATGACTATAGTCGTATGCAAATACAAGCAGTATCAAAATCTGAATTTAAACCTAAAGCATTAGAATATTTGCGCGAAGTCGAGAAAAAGAAAAAACCACTTGTGGTTACTCACGAAGGTAAACCTGTGGTTAAAATTATTCCATATAAAGAGGAGACGGAAGACCAAATCCTTGCGAAGCTGCGTGGGAGTGTAATTTTTTATAAAGATCCAACAGAACCTGTTGGTGAAGACGGCTGGGAAGTACTAGAATGATACTCCTTGATACTCATATTTTGATTTGGTGGCTAAACGGATCTGCAAAACTGTCCAATAAAGCACTTCGTGAAATTAAAAATTCGAAAAAGAAGGAAAAGATTTTTGTGTCTTCAATAAGCATTTGGGAGATCGCAATGTTGGTTAAAAAGAAGCGTTTAAAATTAACTTTGAATGTTGAAAGTTGGATTAGGGAGGTAGAGAGATTGACGTATGTTAATTTTTTACCGGTGGATAATAATATTGCGTTTGAGTCTGTCTATCTCCCCGAATTCAAGCATAAGGACCCTGCGGACAGGATAATTGTTGCGACTGCCCGTGGGTTACGTGCAAAGTTGATAACAAGTGATATAAGGATTCTAAGATATCCACACATTCAGACTATTTGGTAGAATTTCCCCGAAATTGATATAATAACCTTACTAGGCGCCCGTAGCTCATTGGTTAAGCGGCTGTCTTATGACGAAAATTTTGGACCTGTGGTTCAACGGTTAGAACAATACTCTTATGACAAAAATCTGGGCGTGTAGCTCAGCGGTAGAGCGCTACTCTTATAAAGTAGATGTCCATGGTTCGAATCCATGCACGCCCACAGATTTTTGACATGTCAGGTTCAAAGAATCTGTCATAAAGTATAGACGAAGGTTCGACTCCTTCCAGGTCCACATTTTAGAAAAGCGCAAGGAATTGGAAGTCGCCTCGCTTCGCTCGGCTGTCAATTTGTATTGAATTTTGGGCGAAAAAATCAGTTGGCGATTCTGCAAAATACAGTTCGAGCCAATATTTTTAAGAAATGTTGTCATTTCGGATTTGTTTTCAGATTCAAGCAGTTTCGTGGCTTGATTTAAGGATAAAACGAACTCTCGAGCCGGTTCGAGCCACGATAGACCTTTCTGTTCAAAATCTCTGATTTGCTCCTGCAAACCAACCTTTTGCTTGACCAGTTTTTCTTTGCGAGAGGCATATTCTTCGGCGGTGATAGTTTCTTCCAAATACACATCAAGCAGTTTTTCTAACTTTTTCTCAACTTCCACAAGTTCTGTTTTGAGATTTTGAACAGTAGTTTTGGCTTGTTCCCTGGCCTGTGCTTCTTCCTTATCAAGCTCGGCCAAAACTTTTTCCGTGTCGTGGCTCGACAAAGAAACTTTTTGAAGAAAAGATTTAATCTGTTTGTATAGTTCTTCTTGCCGCAAAAAGTGCTTTTCTTGGCACGGCCCTTTCTTTTTCGTGCAATGGTAGTAGATATATTCTCTGCCGCTCGGCTTGATTTTCTTTTCAGCGGTTATTGCTGCCGAACAAGGACATTTCATTAAGCCAAGAAAATCAAAGTTGTGTTTCTTCACTTTTTGCGGCTTGCCTTTCTCTCGCATAATTTCTTGCACATTATCAAAAAGTTTCTTTGAGATAAGCGGCTCGTGAGTTGCTTCGTGGATTTCACGCTTGTACTTCATAAGGCCGATATAGAAAACATTTTGGAGTATCTTGTGAATTTGGGAAATAGCGATGTCTCCCTCTAAATTGCTTTTGAGATTTACTCGCTTGTACCACTCGGCTAATTCTCGGAGGTTGTAATTCCCCGTGGTATAAAGTTCAAAAATCTTTTTCACTTTCTGGGCTTTTTCTCTATCAATATCAATTCCTCTAGTTTTCGGATTATTGAGGTAGCCGAGCGGCGCTTTGCTTGGCCATACACCATTTCTCACTTTTTGTCTCATTCCGCGAGTAACATTTTCTCTCAAACTATCCACATAATACTTACTTTGTCCAAAAGCAATTTGGAGCATGAAAAGTCCTTGCGGTGTTGGCTCAAACCAAAAGGTGGGAAATTTAAGGGCCTTAATCAAGCCGCGATCAATCATGTGAATTATCTTTCCGCCATCCACGCTGTTTCTTGCCAATCTGTCGGGATTCCATGAGAGTATGCCGTCTGCCTTCCCTTTTTCAATCAATGACAACATTTCTGCGAATTTCATTCGCCCAGGTTCTTTGGCAGTTTTTGCTTCCTGAAAGGAAGCGACAATTTCAAGTTTTTCTTTGGCGGCAAATTCTTTTAACTCAAAGACTTGGGCCTCAATGCTCAAAATTTGTCTATCTTCATCTTCCGTAGATTTTCTTGCATAAAGTATGTATTTCATATAGTTTTGATTAAAAAATTTTCTTTTCCCAAAAGCAGAATCGCCAACTGATTTTTTCGCCCAAAATTCAATACAAATTGACCGCCGAGCGAAGCGAGGCGACTTCCAATTCCTTGCGCTTTTCTAAAATGTGGTCTATATTTGAAATAGTTCGGACGGTTTTTGCCGCCTGCGGCGGCGAGGAAAGCCCCCCGCAAAATTCCGAAATCGCGGCTCCGCCGCGCCGATAAAAACTGCCAAAGAACCTGTAAAAATATCGGCTCGAACTGCATTTTAATTTTGGGAAAAGAAAATTTTTAATCATGGCAATAAAACAATCCACAAAAATTATCATCATAGTTATCATTGTTATAATTGGCATTGTAGGTTATTTTATTTTCACCAAAGAAGCTACAAAAATTAAAGTTTTTGCCACCAAAGAACAATGTGAGAAAGAAGCTGGCTCTGATTGTATTTATTATCTGTGTGATATTCCGCTTGGAGACTTGTACCAAAAGTTGTGTGTCAATGGTCTTGGTTCTGGGTGGTATAGTTCTGCAGAGATTGGAGATAACGAAACTACACAATCCGAAACCGCTCAATGGAAAATATTTACAAATACAGAATATAAATATCGAGTTAGCTATCCTGCCGACTGGGAACTTGGGCAAATTACCGTAAAACAATCTCCTGCAGCAATTCGATTTACGAAAATAACTAAACAAGGCGATAAATACCTTAACGATGCTGTTGTTGATATTATTGTTGAACCCAACCCATTCAGAAAGACACCTACCGAAGAATGGTATCGAGAGTGGATAAAACAAATTCCGGCTGGAATCAATCTTGAAGGAGTTAAGATTGAAGAAACGACATTCAAGAATATGAAGGCACTCAAAATCGACAATAATACCATCTTCTTTGCCAAAGGATTTAATATGTTTAGAATTAAATGGCATGTTGCTGGTGATTATGATGAATCATTGGCAGAATCGACCGAAAATATTTTTGAACAAATAGTGGCTACTTTCGAATTTTTTGATTAAATTTTCTGCCGCCAAAGAAAAACTTGAAATTGTCATCGGCGCGGCGGAGCCGCGATTTCGGAATTTTGCGGGGGGCTTTCCTCGCCGCCGCAGGCGGCAAAAACCGTCCGAACTATTTCAAATATAGACCACATAATGTCGATGGCTTGCCCTGAGCGAAGTCGAAGGGTTCGAATCCAAGCGGGCGCACATTCTTTTGATATACTTAAATTATGAATTGGCGGATTTTGGAGGAAAGAATTAATAATGCAATTGATGTGAGGGAGGGTGGAGAACTGAAGAAGTCACGACCTCTTTTTGAATCAATTCTCAAGGATGTAAATATATTACTTCAAAAAGATTCTTCGAAGGAGTTGAAAAATATTTATACAACTGCGATGGGGCAGTATGTAATTCAATATCGATTAGAGGCTGGGCAGTTTTACAAAAGTGCATTAGATTTGGGGAGAGAATTATATAAATATGACAAAATGAACAAGATTGGAAACTCCTTAAGTATCAGGGCAGTATCTAACACTTTAATAAATATTGGTTCTTTTGAACAGGCAGAAGCGTATTTGCGGGAGTTAATACCATTATTTGAAAATAACTCGGCGCAAAAAGGCGATACAAAAGCACATTTAGCTTTGTGTTTACTGAGGCAAAGTAAATTGGGTGAAGCTAAAAAATTGATGGAAGAGGCAATTGAGGGAATAAACAAAAATACTGCTAAAAAGAAGAAAGAATTTATTGCAACCTGGTTGTCGCATGCTCTGATTGTCAAGTCGCTAATATTAAATGCAGATAATAACAGAGATGGGGCAATGGATAGCGCTAAGGAGTCATTAAGGGTTTCAAAAAGGGAGAAGAGGGTTTTTAGAATTGCACAAGCGAAAGAGCTTATCAGATTTCTGAAAGAAGAGAGAATTTAAAGCTCGGCCAAAGAACATTTTTTGCCCGAAAATATGGCGCCGGGGTAGGGCAAATTCTTGACTGTAAATGTCATCAGGTGCTAAGCTAAGTCACAAGTGAATAAAGATTTTTTCAGGCTTTCCATCTTGGCCTTTTTAGTGATTACGGGAGCTATCCTTGTTACCAATCTAGGAAAACCCCAATTTTTAAAAAGCCGGGCTCAAACTTACTCACTCAACACTGGTTGTACCTCAATTTCCCTTAACCCTAATAGAGAAATTTACACTTCCGGAGAAAGTGTCGATATTACAGTTGTAGGTTACGGACAAGATCTTTCGCGAATTGTTCTTTGGTACACAGGCGCAACAGAAATGCTCACCAAGTCTACCATCTCATCTCCTGCCAATTGGAAAAATATTCCGGGTAATTATAATTCCCAGACCAAAACTTGGACCGGAAGATGGACAGTACCGGCAGACGGTGAATATATTATTACGCCCAACTTTATTCAAACAAACGACCTGGCTTGTTCCTCAAACCCCGCTTATACCTGTAGCGGCTGCGAAAGGGGCCATATTTATAATAGAAGAAGTTCCACCGATCCGCCTTATGGAACCTATTCATGTAACGGCTGTTACAAAACTTTAGTCTCAAGTCAAAACGCTTCCAGAGTCGGTGGTTATAATATTAGAGAATACTTCAACTTTTCTCCGGGTTTCTCCTGGCTTTTCAACGGCGTAAACATCGCAACCGGCGAAACCAAAAACTTCACTACTAAATTAGAAATCGAAGAAGCAAGTCGAATGTGTAATAAAACTCTTCTTCCCTTGAGGATGACTAAAACAAATATTTATGGGTATTGGCAACCCTTTGGTCACAACAACAATCCAGGGAATTATAACACAAGACACCTCCTTAGCTACTTTAATCCCGGAGAATCCTGGTCTGATAGAACCATGGGGGTACTTTTTCATAAAGCCTATATTAAAGATTTTAGCGACACCACCGTAAACCAACTTATGACCCTGGGTACATATGACCCGAATTGGGTGAATATTCGCAGCTTCTCCGACGACGGTATCCATACTTTTGAGTCTAATTATTTCTCACCCTATTTGTGGGGCGAGATGGGAGCTTATGACGGTTATCGTTTCCAAAGAATTCACAGAATTTGGGGTTACTCGGGTTCTCAATGCCAGCCTAAATATGTAACAACCGGCCGTGAGAGTTGGTGGGAAATGTCTTATCACAACGAAAATGTCCAGACTCCGGCCTACACCGGTCCTGCAGTAAGAATCCGCGTTTTTGAAGCCGGATATCCGATAGGTAGCGAGAGTTGGGTTACCCGCGAAGATTGGTATCTAGCCAGAAACTTGGGACCTGTACAAATTGAAAAAAGAGGGCTTCAGGGTTTATGTCACACCAACCCGCCCGATCCGGACTGTTTCTCAACTTCAAAAATGGCTCGTCCCGAAATAACAATGCAGCTTGCCGATTATTATGTCGGAGGCCCCTTACAAATTCGTTTGTCCACAGATAGCGTCTACAGAAGAGGAAGATACACTCTTTACGCCAAAGCCTTGGACAAAGCCGGAAACTACACTCGTAACTATACGGGCTGGCTTGAAGTAATAGTTTGCATTAATGATACTCCTTGCGAACCCGATAGAATGTTTAAGTGGAATGAATTTGTTCAAAACGGAGTTGCCAATGTCGATTTATCTAAATTTAATTTAGCTTCAGGATTGAGACAAGCTAAATACAGACCCTGGATTGAAAAACCCCCGAGCGACGTAACTGGCGAAGCGTCAATTTCCAGCACTCAGCTTCCCTGGAGCAATAAAGTTTTGTTAAGACTGACAGATTGATTATTCAAAGCTTTATTTGCGAATTATAATTCCGCCAAAGCTTGTTTTTTGCCCGGCTCATTGACGCCGGCGAGCTGTAAGTACCGCTCGGTTGTAGAAAGACGCTTATGCCCGGCCGCTTGTGAAAGAAGGATAAGATCGACTCCGTCTTTAAGGTTCTCGATGATAAATGTTGTTCTTAGGTCGTTTACAGAATATTGGGGGATTTCGGCTTTTTGCATATACCTGTCAATTGCGGACCTAATGTTCCTTATTGCTAAAGGCTTTCCATTTTTACTGATAAATACGTAGAGAGTACCGACCTCCCCCCTCGACTTTATATACTCGGTTAGTGCATCTTTTGCCGGTTTATTTAAGGGAACTGTTCTTTGGGGTTGAGTTGCGTGAGGTTCGACAATAAGGTGATCTTCTTTTAGATTTTCTACTTTTAAATTGGCGATTTCAGAGATACGCATTCCGGTTTGAAGAATTATTTCTACAATCGTTGCGATTCTAATATCATCTCTTACAACGTCTCTAAGGGCTCTATATTCGAGGGGAGAAAGGAATTTAGGCATAGCGGTCTCTATTTTGGGATGGGAAACAAATTCTGTTGGGTTTGAGGTTGAATATTTTTCTGAGATTAGCCACCTGAAAAAGGTTTTTACAGCGTTTAACTTTCTGGAAACGGACTTGGCAGTATATTTTTGTGCCAGAAGAGTATCCCGGAAAGTTTCGATGTCAGCCTCAACTATCTGGTCGGGGTTGACTTTATTTTTTTCAGTAAGAAATTTCAAGAGTTGTTCAAGATCTGCTCTGTAGGCAAGAATTGTTGAGGGAGAACGTTTCTTATTTTGCAAATCCTGAATAAACTTAGGAAGGAGAGTCGTCAAAGTTTCTGGTATCATAGTTGAATATGCGAATGATCGTAAAATTCTTTACTGATTAATCAGTAAAGACGGCTTCGTACAATTTCGTGTCTGTATGATAACATAGTATTTAAAAAAAGGTCAATAAGATATACTTTTATGAGGATTGGTTTTGTAGACAGGGTTAAAAAGATTTATGAGAAGTTTGTCAGCCTTATTCTCCTCATTTTGTTACTTATCCTTTCTCTTTCTTTATTTCGAAGTATATCAAAAACGAAGCAAAACGCTTTATTAATTAAAAAAGAAAGAGACAGGGTAGAAGCACTTAGTAAAGAGAAGCAAAGACTTGAAGAAGAACTTCAAAAAGTTCATTCTGAAGAATATATTGAGAAACAACTAAGGGATAAATTAGGACTAGCTAAAGAGGGGGAAATAATAGTAATTTTACCCGAAGATTCAGTTGTCAGAAAATTCGCTCCGAAGGTAGAGGAGGAGGAAGAGGTTTTACCAGATCCGAATTGGAAAAAGTGGCTACAATTATTCATATAAAAGTAGCAGCCAACCCCGTAAATTCGCACCACGAGCCGTATACGAACAGTATTGGAAAGGCGAGTGGGAAGAATGTTCTGGGGTGGATGAAACTCTTTCTTTGAATTTTACAAAAACGCTAGGCGATTTTGAGAGGAGATGCCAACTAAAAGCTGAAGTCCCGAACTTGTCGAGGGACAAAAGCACTAGTTGAGCATCGACGAGTTGCGGGGCTGGGAGTCGAACCCAGCCTGGAAGATTATGCTTAACTGTAATCTCTGATTTCTCAGAGTGTCGGACTATGTCTTTACCGTACTCAATTGAGTTTAGGTATTTGGCGTATAGTCTCTCGGGATTTCCTTCTCCTTCGGCAAGCTCAGGATCAGGATCTTTCCTCGGCGTTACCTTGTCTTTAGTAAAGATTGAGGTTTCATCGATATAGCCAAATGCACTCATGACAATTTCTTGTCCGAGGGCCCATGCACTTTGAGCCTTCCGTGCAGCCGTACACTACCCCGCATATATTTCAAAACAAGTAGTATTATAACACAAAATTTGATAGAATTTCGCTTATGAGCCAGCGTAGCTCAGTTGGCAGAGCACAGGATTCATAAACCTGCGGTCACTGGTTCGATCCCAGTCGCTGGCACTCAAGCAAATTTGTAAACCGTAGGTTCATGGGTTTCAGCGAAAAGCTGACCCTTCTAAAATCGCATCTTGAGGCGTGAACGAATAGTTCCCGAAGCCGAAAGATAAGATTAGTAGGGGCGATTCCCACCCCTGGCACTAAGTTAGCCACTTGACCAGATGATTACTTTGTAATACAATGTCTTCTAAACAAGCCAATTTCAGATTAGTTTGGGACAACTGGAATAAAAAGCATATAGAAAAGCATAGTGTTACAACAACTGAAGTTGAAGAAGTTTACAAAAGCCCGGTAGCGATAAAACAATCATATTTAGGCAGGACAATGGTTTTTGGTAAAACTAAAAATGGCAGGTTTTTAACAATAGTCTTGTCGTTTGGAGAGGAAAAAGATGCTTATGTAGTTTCAGCAAGAGATATGAGCAAAAATGAAAGGAAAATATATTATGAAAAAACCAAAACCAGTTCAGCCATTTAAAAGTTTGGAAGAGGAAACTGATTTTTGGGACACGCACGATTTGAGCGCGGTAGTCAAAAATCCGAAGATTTCTATTTCAAAACTTCTACTTTTAGAACCTAAAAAAGAAGTTGTAATGACCTTGAGAGTTCAAAAGTCTGTTAAGGAAAAAATTGAAAATTTGGCGAAGATTAAAGGGCTCAATGTGACAACGCTTGCCAGAATGTGGCTGATAGAGAAGTTGACAGAAGAGGAGAGTGTAAAAAAACACTCACAGGTATAAAATTTGCATTTTGAATTTTTGTTTGCTAATATACTTTTTAATAAAGGCTGTGATCCGAAGGGATGGAATCGGGGAGCTGAGGTCTAAATAACCTACGGAGGCGAAACCGTAATTAAGTCTGCAACGAGTGTTGCTTCGGCAAGCTCAGCACAGGCTGGGGGAGAAGATAAAGCTCGTCATGAATGAGGTTTACTCATTGCTTTGACGAACTCCCAGAAAGGGAGTTTTTTAATGGTCAAGAAATGAGGCGACGAAACAAGGTGGTAACACGGGTAAATCCGTCCTTGTAAGACTATCAATTTTGGTAGTTTTATGAGGGCTTTTTTGTGATCACTGAGATCACAGAGGAGTCTTAGAAAGCACAGAAAATATGAGAAAAGATGATGAAAGGTTGGCTTTAATAGGGAAAGGAGCCCCTGACCCCGATTTAATCGGGGAGGGGTTAGTTTGGGAAAAATAACGTATGCAGTACTTGTGGTGGGAGAGAAGCAATAGATATTTCCCAAACTTGGCATGAGTTAACAATATGGTGTCCTACCTGTCGGAGTAATGATTATCAAAAAGCGCTTAATAAGTATCGAAAGACTTATGGGATCGATTTTTCTAAAGAATTCTAGTGAAAACTGTTTATTTAATTGGTCTATAATACTTATATGAAAAAACGAGTTTTGTCGGGTATAAGAGCAACAGGGAGACTTCATCTTGGGAACTATCTGGGTGCGGTCAAGGGGATGCTGGCTTTACAAAACGATCCTTCCTATGAAACTTTATATATGGTTGCGGATTTGCACTCGATTAATACCCAATATGACACAAAGTCGTTTCAAGAATCGGTCCGGGGAGTTTTACTGGATTATCTTTCAGCAGGACTTGACCCCGAAAAGTCAATAATTTTTGTCCAATCTCATGTTCCCGAGCATGTTGAATTATCATATCTTTTTTCAACTACCTTAACAGTTGCCAGAATGCTTCACTTGCCGACTTATAAAGACAAGTTAAAAGAAAATTCAGAAAATGCAAACATGGCAATGCTTTATTATCCTGTCTTGATGGCTTCGGATATTTTAATTTATAAGGCAAATGCGGTGCCTGTTGGAGATGATCAATTGCCACATTTAGAAGTTGCGCGGGAAGTTGCAAGAAAAATGAATGAAAAGTACGGGACCGATTTTCCAGAGCCGGAGCAATTTAAGACTGAAGGTCACTATGTACCGTCGCTTACAGGTGAGGGAAAAATGAGCAAATCAGTAGGAGGAAGTTATATTTCCTTAGCTTCTACATTATCAGAAATTCGTGCAGGCACTGCTAAAATTCCTACTGACTCAGGCCGGGGGGATAAAATACCTCAAATAGGAGGAGTTACAAGTCTTTTGGAGATGGTTGAGTTATTTGAAGGGAAAGAGAAAAGGAAAGAGTATGAACATCAATATCTTGGGCAGAGTGGACTTGTTTATTCAGAAGTGAAAAATGAGCTTGCAGAATCGATTTATAAGGACATCGAGCCGATTCAGGCTAAAAGGAAAGAACTTGAAAATAATCCTGAATATGTTGAAAAAGTAATAAAAGAGGGATCTGAGATGGCGAGGAAGATTGCTAGCGAAACCCTTAGAGAAGTTAAACAAAAAATGGGACTTGTTTGAGTATTTAGTATTTTGTATTAAGTATTATGTATGAGGAAAAAGATTTTCTTCGTTTTGTTCTTTTTAACACTTATTTTTACCCGCTTTTATAATTTGGAACATACCGCTCGTTTTACGGAAGATGAATCAGGATTTTTAGTCAGAGTTCACCAGATTTTCGTTGAGAGGAAAATTACCCTTGTCGGGCAGGTAAACGAAACGGGGACAAAGGTTTTTAGTTCATTGTCCGTCTATATGCTTCTGCCTTTTGCCGTTTTGGGTAAATTTGATCCTGCCAGCGTTTTTTACGGAGCGGCTTTTTGGGGAGTAGTCACTGGCTTGGCCTTACTTTATATAGTTAAAATTGTTAATCCTAAACTGCTTATAATCTCTTCACTTCTTATTTTATTTTGGTTTCCCTTGGTTCAAACCGGCAGGTGGGCTTGGAATCCGAATTTTATTCCTCTTTGGATCGGCTTGGGAATTTTATGCTATCTTCAGAAAAAGGACATTTTTTATTTTTTTACCGGACTTTTTTTCGGACTATCCGTTCACCAACACTATTATGCACTTTTTGGCGTTGCATTTTTCTCTTTTATAATTTCAATTGAAGCCTTTCTTAATAAGAACTTTAAGAAGACATTTTATTTGGGCTTTGGAATATTTCTGACCCTATTACCTTTTATAATCTTTGACCTTCGGCATTCTCCTGGAATTTTCCTTTTAGGAGCTTCCGGTCAAGCACAAACTTTTCAGATTTCTCAGATATCAAAAAATTTACCTACTTTTACTTTTGAAACTTTTAAGTACTACACACAATCGAATGTCTTTGCCGTATTTTTACTGATCTCAACCGTTTTAGGTTTATGGCACGACGTAGTTAATAAAAGTAAGGCTTTAATATTTATCCTTCCTGGAATTTTCCAAATTTCTGCAATTTCTGCTTTAGGTTCTTACTATCCGCATTATTTATTCCCGGTAATTGTCTTTTATTTTGTCTATCTTATTTATCCCAGGCAAAAATTTGGCAGAGTTGTTTCTTTGTCATCAATTATCTTACTCGTAATCGGCGGCATTATCTCTTTTATTCCGCTATCAAGAAATGCTCCGGTTGGACCCGATCTTACTACTGTTAAAAAAATAGACTGGGTCTTGGAAGAGAGGATTTCCAGAGGTGATATTAAAAATGTGAATATTGCCGTACTGGGAAGTGTGGATAACAATACTTATGGCAGGAAATACCGCGATCTTTTATTGGTACCAAATAATTACACTTTAAGCTCGAGCGACGACTATTCCAAAAGCGATTATTTATTTGTCGTATCTACCCAAGAAGAAGAAAAAGTCCGCACAGACCCTTCCCATGACATGCAGAATTTCAGAAACGGCTCCTTATTGGGCAAGTGGGAGGTAGACTCGGGAGGCTGGGTAGTGTATCTTTTTGGGAAGGGTAGCTGATGAAAATAATTATTGAAAAACAGCTCGGAATACCCGGAGACTACCAGTATAAGGCTCTAAGAAGCAAAAATTATCTTCAGTCGAACTGGCATCGAAATAAATGGTTGGTTATAGGCAATCTTCTTAATCAATATAAACCAGAGAAAGTGCTTGATTTAGGAACTGGTTCCGGCAATTTTGAATTGATCTTTTCGGGAATGGTTAAAAAAATAGTAGGAATTGACTATAACGACGAAGCACTCAATTTTTTTTAAAAATAAGCTCAATAAAAAAGGAATTAAAAATGTAAAACTTATTAAAAAGGATATCACACAAGTTTCTTCAATAGCTGAATTAGGCAAGTTTGACATGATTATTTTAATAGACGTAATTGAGCATCTGGATATCATTTATGGCATGAGACTGATTGCGAGTTTTAAGAAGTTTTTGAACCCTAAGGGTAAAATTGTCATAATTACTCCGAATTACGCCGGGTTTTGGCCGATTATCGAAAGATATATCATAGACAAATTTACACACATGCCGCATTTGGAAAAAATGCAGCATGTGACAAGATATGATAAAGATGTTTTATCTAGAGCATTTAGGAAACACGGATATAAATTAGCTAAATATTCAACGTTCAACACTTTCTCGTATTTATTTCCCGGAAAATATTTATCAGAGTTTGCTTGCAAACAGGAGCTAAAATATAAATTACCATTCGGAAATTTACTGCTTTGTGTTTTTGAAATTTAAGACTTAACATAGTTTATGGCGCAAGTTAAAATCGATGATTTTCAGAAAATGGATATTAGGATTGGGACGGTTATTAAAGCTGAAGTACCGAAATGGAGTCATTGGGTGATTAAATTAACCGTGGATTTTGGCCCAGCCTTCGCCAAGGCTACGGCGGGTAAAAGAGAGAGAACGATTTTCGCAGGAGTTTTGGGGTTTTACGAACCGAAAGATTTGAAAGGAAAACAATTTCCTTTTATTGTAAATCTTGAGCCTAAGAAAATCGGTCCTGAAGGAGATTATTCTCAAGGAATGATGTTAGCGGGAGTTGAAAAACTTGAAAAATCCGTAAAAGTAATGGACTCTGAAACTGACGAAAAGCCCGTACTTCTAAACCCATCTGAAAAAGTTCCGAATGGAACGAAAGTACGTTAGCATTTAACTCCATTTTCTGCTAATATTACCCTCGAGAAGAAAGATGGATCCTATTAAAGACATTAAAAAATTAGCCAAGAAAGGTCTCCGACCCGGAGGGTCTCCGACCCGGAGGGGTAAGAAACGTGTTGAATTCCGGCTAAAAATTAACCTTTGGAAGGTGTTAATTGCCTTTTTTTTGATCCTTTTTTTCGCCCCTTTCATAATTTCTGTCGTCGAATTTCAGCGAACGGAAACAAAGCTTGATACTTCTCAAGCGCTTTTAGATATAAAAGGAGGTAAGGTAAAAGAAGTCTTGATTCAAGACAGTAAGCTCATTTTGACCTACAAAGATGGTGGTACAAAAGTGACCACAAAAGAAGGTCAGGAGAGTTTTGCGGAGCTTTTGGAAAAATCGGGAATCAATCCAGCCGATGTTACTTATACCGTTGCCGATCAGTCTTTGGCAAAAGCTGTTGGAGAAATTCTTGGAGTAGTACTTCCCCTTATATTAATGGCGGGTTTTTTCTTTTTTATCATAAGGGCTCAATCCAAAGGAGCCCAGGATATTTTTTCATTTGGCCGGTCACGCGCCAGGCTTTTTGCCAAGGGCAAGCAGGACGTCACCTTTAATGACGTTGCAGGTGTTGACGATGCTAAAAAAGAGTTGGAAGAAATCGTTGATTTTTTGAAAAATCCTGCAAAGTACAGAAAAATGGGTGCAAGAACGCCCAAAGGAGTTATTCTTTTCGGCCCTGCGGGCGTTGGAAAAACCCTGTTGGCACGTGCTGTTGCGGGGCAGGCGGGAGTACCGTTTTTCTCGATGGCGGGAAGCGAGTTTATGGAAATGTTGGTTGGAGTCGGCGCCTCAAGAGTCAGAGACCTTTTTCAAAACGCAAAAACTTCAGCTCCCTCAATTATTTTTATTGACGAGATAGACGCGATAGGGAGGCAAAGGGGGCGTGGTTTTATCGGCGGACATGACGAGAGGGAACAGACTTTAAATCAGATCTTGGTTGAGATGGATGGGTTTACGCCAAACGATAATGTTGTGGTTATTGCTGCGACCAACAGAGGTGATTTACTCGATCCCGCGCTTTTAAGACCCGGGCGTTTTGACAGAAGAGTTCTTTTAGACATGCCGGATAAAGAGGGAAGAGAAGCAATTCTTAAGATCCACGCAAGGGGTAAAAAACTTGCCAAAGGCATTAACTGGGGGAGAGTTGCGGATAGGACGGTCGGATTTTCAGGGGCTGATATTGAAAATATGCTAAATGAAGCCGCAATTTATGCTGCAAGACAGGATAAATCAGAAATTAATATGAGTGATATAGAAGAAGCGGCAACAAAGGTCAAGCTTGGACCTGCGAAAAGAAAGCTTCAGAGTAAAGAAGATAAGCGTATTACGGCTTACCACGAAGCCGGACACGCCATAGTTACGCACGCCTTGCCCAAGATGGATCCGGTTCACAGGATATCAATTGTTGCCAGGGGAATGAGCCTTGGGCATACCCTTATTCCTCCTGCTGCGGACAGGACTCATGAAACCAGGAGTAGGATGCTTCAGCAAATTACGGCAATGCTTGGCGGGCGTGCTGCCGAAAAAATAGTTTTTGACGAAATGACCTCAGGTGCTTCAAATGATATTGAAATGGCGACCCGTTTGGCTCGGGCAATGGTGGTTGATTTTGGAATGAGTGTGCTCGGACCGGTTAATTTGGGGCCACAATATGACGTTGACGAAATGGGTAAAGCACAATGGTATGAACCGGCACAAATTTCTCCGGCCATGCAGGAGAAAGTCGATAAGGAAATCAGTAAAATTTTAGAGACAGCTTACAGCGAAGCATTGGTAATTGTTAGAAAAGAAAAAAAGGTGATGGATAAAGTGGTTGAGGCTCTTTTGAAAAAAGAAACTCTGGATAGGGAAGTGTTTGAGAAGATAGTGGGAAAGAAAACTTCTTAAAAATTTCTAATTATCTAATTGATCTAATTTCTAAATAATTCCCAATTTTCCAAATCCCAATTGGATAATTTGCGCTTGTGGTTTGTTTGGGTGAATTAGTCATTAGGTCAATTAGGTCAATTTAAGTTAAAATATCTTCGTAATGAGCAAACTAATTCTTATCGACCCCGCACAAATCTTACTTGTTCTCAAATACTGGGTGTTTGCATCTCAAGAGCGATTATGCGGGGCAAGCGGTAATGCTGAAAGGAGAATTCCATGTCCAAGCTAGTCTTAATTGATGGTAATGCGATTCTGCATCGTGCGTATCATGCTTTACCTCCATTGACTACAAGAAGGGGTGAGCCGATTAATGCCGTTTATGGACTTGTAAGCATGCTTTTGAGAGTGATTCAGGACTTGAAACCTACCCATATTGCAGTTTGTTTTGATAGGAAAGAACCTACCTTCAGGCACGAGACATACAAGGAATATCAGGCTCAAAGACCGGTTATCGATAAAGAGCTTTCAGGTCAATTTGAAAAAGCAAAAGAGACAATTAGTGCTATGAATATTCCGATTTTTGAAAAAGCTGGTTTCGAAGCAGACGATTTACTCGGCAGCATCGCCGAGCAAGCTCAAAGAACAAAGAATAAAGAACAAAGTAGAATTGACCAAGTTGTCATAGTTACAGGGGATAGGGATATTTTGCAGCTTGTTAATGAGAAAGTTAAAGTATTTCTTCCCGTGCGTGGTTTATCGGAAGGAAGGCTGTTTGGGGTAGAGGAGGTTAAAGAAAAAATGGGAGTACTACCGTCACAAATTCCGGATTATAAAGCGCTTGTCGGAGATCAATCGGATAATTATCCCGGGATTTCGGGAATCGGGCCCAAAACTGCAGAGAAATTATTGGATAAATATAAATCCTTTCCGGAAATTTATAAACATTTAGACGAAATTAACATCTCGACAAAAACAAAATTGGTAGAGAAAAAGGATGACGGAGAAATGTCTTACAGGCTTGCGAAAATCGTGACAGATGTTGAGTTAGAAAACGATATTGAACAAACAAACAGGTGGCAGATAGATAGTCAGCAAGTATTAGATTTATTTTATGAGTTTGGCTTCAAGACTTTGGCCAAAAGAGTCAAAGAAGTCGGAAAATCCATTGTTTCAGAAAATCAAATGAAGCTTATATAAAATGAAAGTTGCTCTTGTACACGATTATCTGAAGGAGTATGGGGGAGCGGAGAGAGTATTGAAAACTTTGTCTAAAATGTACCCAGAAGCACCGATTTATACCGCTTTTTTGGTGAAAGGAAGTACAGCCGAAAAGGAGTTCAGGAATAAAGAAATTTATGAAAGTTGGCTTGCTCCATTACTCAAAATTTGGAAACTTTACAGCCCCTTGAGATTTCTAACTCCTTTAGTTTGGAGAAGTTTTGATTTATCGGAATACGATTTGGTTATCACATCATGCAGTTGGTATATAACCCGGGGGTTTAAAGTAGGACCTAAGACTAAAGTAATCGCTTATTGTCATACTCCCCCGCGCTGGCTTTATGGGTATGAGACTTCAGTTGGATTTACAAAATACTGGCCTGTAAAAGTATATTCTGCAATCGTCGGGCATTTTATGAGAATGTACGATTTTGCATCAGCTCAAAAAGTAGATTATTGGATTGCTAACTCCAAGAATGTTCAAGACAGAATTAAAAAGTTTTATAGAAGGGATTCTGTGGTGATTTACCCGCCCGTTGATGTAGAGAAAATTATAAAAGTCACAAGTAACAAGAAACAAGTAACAAGAAATAAAAACCAATACTTCCTGATGGTTTCGAGGCTGGTTGGGGCGAAGGGTTTGGAAGAAGCAGCCAAAAGTTTCAGAAATCAGTCTAAGTACAAATTGAAAATTGTTGGGGAAGCACACGGATTCTCTGAAGTTGAAAAGAGGCTAAAAAGATTATCAGGAGGTAATGTTGAGCTTTTGGGAAGAGTTAATGATAAAGAGATATACAAATTATACGCTGGAGCAAGGGGATTTATAGCCTTGGCACGGGATGAGGATTTTGGAATGACAGTTGTCGAAGCTCAAGCAGCAGGAACTCCTGTTATAGCTTTTAATGGAGGAGGCTTTAGGGAGTCGGTAATTGAAGGGAAAACAGGAATATTAATTGAGGATACTGATAAAAAAACCTTGGAAAAGGCATTGAACAAGTTTGAGGGAATAAAGTGGGACAAGAAAATACTGCAGAAGAATGCCCTGAGGTTCTCGAAAGAAAAATTTATATCAAAAATAAAAAGATTCATACAAAATATTGAAAAAAACTAATTTAGTAGTTACGTCTATTGTATTTCTTAGGATAATATCCGCACTTTCCATTTATTATTTCCATCTTTGGGGATTTGTCTTTTATCAATTTGTGGACTATTGGGATGCGCATTTTATTATTAACATTGCTAAGACGAAGTGGGATTACTATCAAAAGTTAGACAAAAGACTTGATGTTTTTGGTTTTATTACCATGATGGTTGTTGGTTCAGGATATGGTTACTTAAATATTTTTTTGTATCTACTTGCATTCAGGTTATTGGGACAGATGTTATACGAGATGAGTAAAAAACAGCAGATATTGATTGTATTTCCGAACCTAATTGAAATTTATTATATTTGGATTATTTTGTTTCAATCAAATAACTATTATATTTTATTGCTTCTGATATTTGTTAAGATACTTCAGGAATTTTTCTTGCACTTTTGTTGGCCTAATTATCTTAAAAGAAACGGTTACCCCTGGTTTATTAGAGTTTTTGGAGTTAAAAACGAAATTAATTGGGACTAAAATAGGTTATGCCGGAATTGCCTGAAGTAGAAACAATTAGACTGCAACTTGAGAAATACTTAAAGGGACATAAAATTGAGAATGTTCAAATTAATGCTCCAAAGATTTTTAGTGGAGAAGAAAATAAGGTACTAGGCACTGGGATATTAGGCATTAGAAGATTTGCGAAAGTATTAGTGATTGATCTTTCTAATGGCTTTTCAATTGTCATTCACATAAAGCTAACCGGACAACTGATCTACCGCGGTCCCAATTTACCTCACTCCGTACAAAGCTCCGCGGGGCTTTCCAAGAAAGTAGTTGGTGGAGTTCCGGGCAAACACACGCACGTTATTTTCAAGCTGGATCGTGGAGGGATGCTTTACTACAACGATGTCAGAAAATTCGGTTGGATAAGGTTAGTAGAAAGCAAACAAGTAACAAGTGATAAGTTTATAGGAAAGCTGGGGCCGGAACCTCAAGTCGCACAAGGCTCTGCTGGGCGCAGCCCTTTAACTTTGGAGATGTTCAGGAGTATTTTATCTAAATCTTCGCGGCCAATAAAAATTCTTTTAATGGACCAAAGTAAGATTTCGGGGGTAGGCAATATTTATGCAAATGATGCGCTTTGGCTTGCAAAAATCAGCCCCAGAATCCCTGCAAAAGAATTGAACAATGAAGCAATTGAACAATTATACGAAGCAATCCATAAGGTTTTGAAAGCAGGTTTGAAGTACGGTGGGGCGAGCGAACTTGCTTTTGTTACTCCTGACGGAAGCGAGGGGAAGTATCAGGATCATACTTTAGTTTATGGGAGAGAAGGCGAGCCTTGCGAAAGGTGCCACAAAGCTGAAATACAAAAGTTTTTCCTTTCCGGCCGCGGTACTTATTTTTGCCCAAATTGTCAAAAGAATTAGGTAAGGTATAATTACTTCAAGTAGCAATGCTCATTCGAAAAATTCATTTGACAAATTTCAGAAGTTTTAAGGATAAAATATTAGAATTTTCTCCGAAAACTACCGTAATAGTTGGTCCCAATGCTTCGGGAAAGACTAACATTATTGAGGCAATTTTCTTGCTTTCAACAGGAAAGAGTTTTCGGGCACGGATTGAAGAAGAAATGATCAATTATGATGAAGAAATTGCACGAGTTAAAGGAGCAATTATCGATAGAGGAGATAAAGAGCGTTCGGGGACAAATTTAGAGGTGGTTTTAACAAGGGGGGAAATTACAATCGGAAAATCACCTGAGAAAGTGGAGAGGGTAGCCAGAAAGAAGCTTTTGATAAATGGGGTAGGGAAACGCTTGATTGATTTCGCCGGTACTTTTAAGACCGTTTTGTTTGGCCCATGGGATATGGGATTGGTTACCGAATCTCCAAGTGTCCGTAGAAAGTTTTTAGACACCGTCATATCACAGGTCGATAGGGAGTATAGACGAGCGAGTATGTCTTATGAGAAAGGACTGAGACAGAGAAATAGGCTCCTTTGGCGGATTCGCGAGGAGGGTTTATCCCGCTCGCAACTTCTATTTTGGGACAAACTCTTAATAAGAAATGGAGATTATCTTAGTCAGAAGAGAGAAGAATTTATTGAGTTTATTAATAATTTTCCATTTTCCCTGCCTGCGCAGGCAGGCGTTTTCCATTTTCCATTTAACATAGAATATGATAAATCTGCAATTTCCGAAGCAAGGCTTGAGCAATACGCGGAGGAAGAAGTGGCGTCCGCAACGACGCTTGTAGGACCCCACCGAGATGACTTCATTATGAAAAGTACCACAGGTATCAAAGGTACCAAAAGTATCAAAGGAAGAGAACTCGCGCGATATGGCTCACGGGGTGAACAGAGGATGGGAGTACTCTGGCTAAAGCTTGCTGAACTTGCATTTATCGAGAAAGTTACAGAGGAGAAGCCAACTCTTTTATTGGATGATATTTTTTCCGAGCTCGATCACGAACATAGAGACATTGTTTTTGAAGCCGCCAAAGCTCAACAGACGGTTATTACCACGGCTGAACCGCACTATATGGAGGGGTTTGAGAAAATAGAGAGGATTAGTTTGCAGGTATGATATGAGCGAAAATTTTGCCTGCCCTTCCGAAGCTTTTTGTGGAGGAGGGAAAAAATGAAGAAAATTGTGTTAAAATAACCCTGATGGTAAGACTTGAGTTAGAACAAGGATTATTTGGACCAGGTAATATGGGTATAAAGTTTAGATCCGTACCGCAGACACCTCAGAATTTTGAAAAAGATTTGGGAGCCACTGTTGTTAATAAGGATGGTTTTGCAATGCCAATTTTAGATAAACCTCTTACTTCCTTAACTCAAGACCAAACTCTTGTACTGTGGGGGGTAATTGGTACAGATATACCCGTTCCTGATACTGTACTTCCAGACTTAGACGATTAATCTTCTTTGCCTTCGCTTTTGACGATTTTACTTAATTGGTAAGTTACAAAAACTGCCAGGAAGGTTACAAATAAGGCATAAATTAAAAGTGATACAAAGCCTGAACTTAGGCCGAAGAAGGGTTGAATATATATTTTAATAAACTCCTTGATGAGTTCATTCCAGGCCAAAGCGGCAACCAATCCGAATCCACTTGTAACAAGTTTCAAAAGCCTATCCGCAAATTCTTTTTTGAATTGTTGGGCTTCTTTTGTAAGTTTGGAATGAAGTCTTTCCGTTTTTTCTTTTTCCATGTTAGTGATAGTATATGAAGGTAATCGAAAAGTGACAAGTGACAAGTAATAAGTAAGCGGCAAAAAACTTGTTACCTGTTACATGTTACTTAAAACACTTAATAAATCGGAATTAAAGAAACTTTTCAAACCACACCAAAATTCCTCTGGGGAAGATAATGGCCTAATTACCATTATTGGAGGTTCAAAATTATTCCACGGAGCACCGCTTTTAACATTAAAAGTGGCTTCAAGGATTGTTGACATGGTTTTCTTTGCCTCTCCGGAGCCCTCAGTGGGCAGCGTTGCGGAGCGCATTAAATCAAGCCTTTTTTCATTCATATGGATACCTTGGAAAGACCTTGGTGCATACATTGAGAAATCAGACGCTGTTCTTATCGGACCAGGTTTTATGAGCTTCAGGGGAGAGAATGACAGGGTAGTTGTTGAAAAAACCAAAAGAATCACTCAAGGACTTTTACAAAAATTTCCTCGGAAAAAATGGGTGATTGATGCGGGGAGTCTGCAAGTAATGGATGCAGAGTGGATTCCGAAAGAAGCGGTTTTGACACCTAATCGCAAGGAGTTTGGATTATTGTTTGGAGGTAAATCGGATAGGAAGTTTGGAATCACTGAAGACACTGAAAAGTCTACTGAGGGCACTGAGAAATTTGTTCAAACTATGGCGAAGAAATACAAATGTACGATTGTGCTCAAAGGACCCGAAACGATTGTTTGCAGTCCTGACGAGTGTGTTTTGGTAAAAGGCGGAAATGCGGGGATGACTAAGGGGGGAACCGGGGATGTTTTGGCGGGCCTTACAGTTGCCTTATTGGCAAAGAACAATCCCTTTTTGGCTTCTTCTTGCGCTTCTTATATAGCTAAAGCCGCAGCTGATGAGCTCTACAAAAAAGTAGGAGTCAATTACAACGCCGACGATTTAGCCGACAAAATTCCGGAAACACTTTACGAGGTAACAGGTCATAAGTAACAAGTGACAAGTCGGAAGATAAAAATTCCAAGGTGTGAACTTATTCCACCAAGTCAGACGTGGTATCGCCCTTAAGGCATAAAGATTGCCGGATTATATTATTTCAACCTTTCGGCCTGTAATTTGCTCAACTATTTATCCTGTGAGTTTACGTGATTCTGCAGGATTCCCCTTTGTTGCGAGGGTCGTGGAATCCATTGTGACATAAAGACAATGTTCGTAATCAGCAATTTGACCCGCATCATCTACGGGTTCTTCCAGTTCATGTGATGCTGCAATTTTAGAATGGTTGATATACAGCTCGTCGTAAACAATAGTTTCACCTACTCTTACGAACTTTTTTCTCTCAAAAGGTTCGGGTAAACCCTCTTTTCCTAATAAAGGTGACATAATGGCTGCAATTTTAGTGTGTGTGTGAATAAGTCAATAAATGCCTTGTTTTTTCCGCAGATTCTCCGTAAGATAGTAACAAGTGACAAGTAACACGTTGGTTGGCTATAAGAAACTTATTGCATGGCAATTGGCTGATAAACTAGCTTGGGAGGTGTATTTGTTAACAGATAAATTCCCAAAAGATGAGATTTACGGACTGACTTCTCAGTTAAGAAGAGCGGTTCTTTCTGTAGTTCTAAATATTGTTGAAGGGCACGCTAGAAATAATAGGAACGAATTTAGACAATTTTTGAGAATATCGTTAGGTTCTCTTGCAGAAACAGATTACCTTTTATTATTTGCATCGAGAAGGAATTATCTTAACAAGGCAGAACATGATAAGGTTTCTGATATGAGAGAAAATTGCGGAAAAGTATTATGGAAATTAATGAAATCTCAATAACTTGTTACATGTTACTTGTTACTTAAAACAAAGATGTACACTCCCAAATTTACAATTACCAATAAAATCCTCAAAAACATAGGTGCAATTGAAGCTGCAAAAGAGGTTATTGAAAACGCACCCCTTGTTCCTTACTACGAAAAACAGTTTCAGACGGATGCACTTGTTCGGACAGTCCACCACGGAACGCACGTTGAAGGAAATGAACTTTCGTTTGAGCAAACAAGGCGCATTTTGGAAGGGGAGGAAGTTACGGCGCACGAGAGAGACGTTCAGGAAGTAATAAATTATAGAAATGTCATGAAGCTATTGGATGAATTGGCTGTCAAAAGAGGGGGATATGATACGCAAGATCTTTTAGACATTCACAAAGAAACTGTTGATAAAATTGTATCCGAAGAAAAAGTCGGCACCTTCAGGAAAACTCAGGTTGTTATTAAAGAAGAATCATCCGGGGAAGTTATACTTCAGCCACCGCCTTATGTAGAAATTCCATATCTTTTGGAAGATTTTTTTGAATGGTTAAATTCGGCTGAGGCTAAAGAAATTCATCCGATTCTGCGAGCCGGAATTGTTCACTATATTTTGGTTGCAATTCATCCCTTTGTCGAAGGAAACGGGAGAACCGTTAGAGCTTTTGCTACTCTTATTCTGATGCGAGAAGGTTATGATATAAAGCGCTTCTTTGCCTTGGAAGAGCATTTTGATGAAGATCCGGCTTCCTATTACGAAGCTTTTTCCGAGGTTGACAGACAATCAAAAAATATTGCTGCACGAGACCTGACTTTTTGGCTTACTTATTTTACCGAAGTTGTTGCGGTTGAATTAAATAAAATTAAAGAAAAGGTCAGAAAAATATCTATAGACACAAAACTTAAAGGCAAAATCGGCGAACAGGTTGCACTAAGTGCGCGCCAGATGAAATTAATTGAACATATTTCGGACGTAGGGTCGGTTATAACACAGGATTTACACACAGTGCTTCCGATGGTATCGGACGATACAATTTTACGAGACCTGAGTGATTTAATGGATAAAGGAATAATAAAAAAAGAAGGAAAAACTAAAGCATCTCGGTATATAATTGCAAGTAACTAACCTAAGTTAATTTAGTAACTTAAGAAATTTACGATGTCGCCTAACGATCCACAATTTTTATACATGATTTTGGTACTTCCGAGTTTATTCGGATTGACTCTCGTCGGAGACGGACTTAATAAACTAATGCACGAGGAAGGGGGCGGAGTAATTTCAATAGTATTTGGTTTAATATTCATCGGGGTGGTAGTTTTTGCCTATATATTCTTCACGACATATCTTACAAGCCAAGTGTAGGGAGAGTATAATTACCATGTATGAAGTTTAAGACCTTTTCAGAATATCTCCGGAACTTAGAAAAAACTTCCTCAAGAATTGAAATTACTAAAATTTTAGCTGAACTTTTTAAAATAACTTCAATTGAAGAAATTGATAAAGTAACCTATCTTTCTTTAGGTACTCTTGCACCAAGTTATAAGGGAATTGTTTTTAATTTAGCTGAACGCATGATGGTAAGGATTTTAGCAAAAGCTTACGGCAAAAAAGTTGAGAACGTTACCAAGCTTTACAAGAAAGAAGGAGATTTGGGAACGGTTGCAGAAGAATTAAGTAAGAGTAAAAGTGAGGGTAAGAGGGAGAATGTAACTGTAATAGAAGTTTATGAAAAACTTGTTGCAATAGCGCAAGAGCATGGTGTGGAAAGTCAGGAAAGAAAAATTGCTGAAATGGCAAAACTTTTATCAGGACTTGATCCTTTATCTGCACGCTTTGTTGCCAGAATTCCGGTTGGACGCTTGAGGCTTGGATTTTCCGACAGAACAGTTCTTGATGCTTTGAGCTGGATGGAGACAGGAAGCAAGAGTAAGAGTAAGAAGATTGAGGAAGCTTATTTCATATTGCCTGATGTTGGTATGTTGGCCAAGAAGGTTAAAGAGCAAGGAATTGATAAGGCTACCGAAAATGTAAAACCCGTTGTAGGAGTTCCCGTCCTTCCCATGCTTCCTCAAAGGATTAAAAGTCCCTCGGAAATGATTAAAAAAATGGGTAAAGTTTTCGTTGAACCGAAGTTCGACGGATTAAGAGTTTTGATTCATTTCAAACGTGGTCATCCCGAATTTATTTCGGGATCTAAGATCCTGAGACGAGTTCAGGATGACAGGAGTGTGGATTTTATTAGGACTTTTACCAGGAATCTAAATAACGTTGTCGATATGTTTTCTGAGCTCAAGGAAGTTGGTAAGCACATAAAGGCAAGCGAAGTAATTCTTGATACGGAAGCAATCGGCATGGATCCTGAGATGAAAAAGATGGCTAATTTCCAAACTACAATGCAAAGAAGGAGAAAATACAATATTGAAGAAAAAGCCATAAGCATTCCTTTAAAATTTCAGGTTTTTGACATTATTTACAAAGACGGCGAGAGTTTTATGGAAATGCCTTATAATAAGCGCCGCGAAATTCTCAAAAAAACCATAACCAACGATAAACTTCTTGTTGTCGACGAGGCCATTGTCACGACCGACCCTAAAGTTATTAACCGCGAATATCGGGAAAAGATCAAGATGGGATTGGAGGGAGTGATAGTCAAGAAATATGATACTAAATATGTCCCGGGACGGACAGGCTGGCGCTGGGTAAAAATGAAGATGGAGGAGGAAGCATCCGGAAAACTTGCTGATACAGTTGATTGTGTCGTAATGGGTTATACGGGAGGACGGGGGAAAAGGGCTGCTTTTGGCTTGGGACAATTTTTGGTTGGAGTACTAGATAACGATGAAGACCTACCTGCCGGCAGGCAGGTAAAAACGGTTACAAAAGTAGGGACAGGCTTAACTGATGAGCAATTTAGAGAGCTTAAGAGGCGTTTAAAGGGATTGGAAGTCAAAGAGAAACCCAAAAATTATCTAGTAAATAAACTTTTGGAACCGGACTATTGGGTTACGCCCGAGATTGTAGTCGAAATCGCAGCCGACGAAATTACCAAAAGCCCGACCCACACAGCCGGCCTAGCCCTAAGGTTTCCAAGATTAATTAAATTTAGAGACGATAAGAGTTATGAAGAAGCGACTACTGTTGGGGAATTAAAGAATCTTTTTAAATTACAATGACATCGAAAATGCGAAAAGTACCAAAAATAGTTACACTCTTTATTTTGAATTCCGAAAATAAACTCCTCATAGTTAAAAGAAGTAAAAATAAATGGATTCTTGCGGATAAGTGGGGATATCCGGGTGGAGTAATGGAAAAAGGTGAAACCATAGAGACAGCAGTTCATAGGGAAGTAGTACCTAAAGTAGGTTTCGATGTGACAATAGCGAATATTGGAAAGAAACAAAGGATGATTTTGAGTAACAAAGAAGTTGATGTAATACCAGTTTTATGTAGGTCAGACACATCAGAAGTTAAATTGAATTATAAAAATAGTGAATACAAATGGATAGATCCGAAAGAACTATTGACCTACAACTTGGGTGTCGAAAAAGATTTTGTTATAAAAATGACAAAATCTGTAGGATTGATAATTCAGTGAGTAAAATTGAAAACTTTTCAAGCTCCAAAAATCTTAAAAATATCCAATGTGTGAAGCAATATCACCTTAAAGTTGCATTGTTAAATTGTTACATGGCTATATTGTTTTGGGTTTAAAAACGAAACTCGTGTTAATATGAAATATGCCCGAGAATTATTCAGGTTTGACTTCGAAAGAGGCGGAGAAGAAATTTCAAGAGTATGGGCCTAATGTTTTGCCGGAAAAACCACCCCCTTCCTCTCTGTCGATTTTTTTCTCCCAGTTTAGAAATCCTTTGGTTTACATTTTATTGGCAGCTGGTATTGTTACCTTTTTTCTGGGAGATTACTCAGATACAGCCATAATATTTTTTGTGGTTTTGGTCAATTCGACTTTGGGTTTTGTGCAAGAAAAAAAGGCAAGCAATGCACTCGAATCCCTAAAGGCTCTGGTACATCCGCACGCCAAGGTAAAAAGGGACGGTAAAATCCAAAAGGTAGAAATAATTTCTATAGTTCCCGGAGATATCGTTATCCTTGAACTTGGAGACAAAATTCCTGCCGACGGACACTTAACTAGCGCGAATAGGTTATTTATTGAAGAGGCGATTTTAACAGGAGAATCGGTTCCTGTGGAAAAAGATGTAAAAGGGGAAGTTTTTATGGGCACGATTGTTTCAGCTGGAGAAGGGCTTATGGAGGTTACCACAACCGGTTCCCAAACAGAGATGGGTAAGATTGCAACCTCGGTTCAAAAACCCCACGAAGATACACCCCTGACCAAACAACTTAAGGTTTTTAGCAATCAACTGACGGTCTTGGTTATTATTTTGACAGTACTTGTTTTTGCAGTCGGAATTTTAAGGGATGCTGATTTGGTCGAAATTTTTAAAACATCGGTGGCGCTGGCTGTTTCTTCTATTCCAGAGGGTTTGTTAATTGCGCTGACTGTAGTTCTGGCTGTTGGTATGCAGAGGATTTTGGCGAAAAAGGGGTTAGTCAGAAATCTGGTCTCAGCAGAAACTCTAGGAGGCGTGACCACAATTTGTGTTGACAAAACAGGAACCTTAACCTACGGCAAATTGAAAGTTGTTGAAGAATACGGAGACATTGAAAAAGTCTGCCTGCAACACTTTGCATCGTCGAGCGACCCAATTATGGTTGCTGGGAAGTCTTGGCTCAAGGAAAATTCCATTCACTTTGAAGAAATTGGCGAGAAATTTTATAAAGATTGTAAGCTTATCGACTCAATACCGTTTACCCCGGAAAACAGATTCTATGCCTCACTAATTGAGCACAGGGATAAGAATAAAGAAATTTATATAAACGGTGCTCCGGAGCATCTTTTGGAGTGGTCGACGTTAGCTGGCGATAGGCAAAAAGAAATAAGAGATAAGATAAAATCTCTTACAAAAGAGGGGCGGAGGGTAATAGGCATGGCCAAAAAAGACGTAGACGAAAGCTTAAAAAAGATTTCAGAGGATGATGTAAGAAGTAATCTTGAGTGGGTTGGTCTTTTGGTATTTACGGATCCGGTGAGAGAGGGTGTTGCGCAAGCTTTCAGGCAAACAAAAGACGCTGGCATAAAGACAATTCTTATAACTGGAGATTATGCCGAGACGGCTCTTGCGGTAATGAGCGAGCTTAATATGGAGGTAAGTAGCGACAGGGTTATCAAGGGCGACGAGTTGGAGAAAATATCCGAAAAAGAGATTTCAGAAAAACTTAAAGCAATGTTTAGCAAGGGAAAAGGTGCAATTTTGTTTGCAAGAACTCGTCCTGAGCAGAAACTAAAGGTTATAAACGCACTCAAGAAAAATGGCGAAGTGGTAGCAATGATGGGCGACGGTGTGAACGATGCCCCGGCTCTGCACCGGGCGGATATAGGGGTTGTTGTCGGGAATGCAACGGATGTTGCTAAAGAAACAGCAGATCTGGTACTACTGGATTCAAGTTTTGCCACAATTGTTTCTACGATTAAAGAGGGAAGAGGGATCTTCGATAATATTAGAAAAGTAATTTTATATCTTTTGAGCGATTCGTTTTCGGAAATAGTTGCCGTTGTTGGGACGATAATATTAAAGTTGCCGCTTCCGGTTACCGCAGTACAAATTTTGTGGATCAATATTGTTTCTGATGGTTTCCCTCACCTTGCCTTAACAGTCGACCCCCATGAGCCAGAAATCATGAGCAAGCTGCCGAGATCTTCAAAGGAGCCTATCGTTTCTTCTTGGATGAAGACTTTAATCGTAATTGTAAGCGTCTATTCGGGCCTGAGTGCACTTTTAGTTTTTGTTTTTATTTTCAGATTTCAAAACGACGTGGTTGCGGCGAGATCGGTTGCCTTCCTTATTCTGGGCATAAACTCCTTGGTCTACGTTTTTTCGGTTAGAACCCTTAAAGAGCCGTTCTGGAAAGAAAACCCCTTCAATAATAAATGGCTTAATTTGGCGGTTTTAGCCGGGGTTGTTTTCCAGCTTTTCCCGTTTTTGACGTCATTTGGAAGAGATTTTTTCGAGGTTTCGGTTTTACCGGCGACTTACTGGGTTTTAGTTTTCATAGTTTCTTTGGTTATGTTTATAATGATTGAAGTTTCGAAGATGATTTTTCGCGGAAGAACCGAAAAATACCGCTCTTAATATATTTGGGTCTGATCTCTCAGCTCGATTGAAGTCTTCGATTAAAGATTTAAAGTAACTTGGTGACTATCTCAGTCATTACGAATAAGAAGTAGAGAGAAAGTAGAAAAAACCCCTCGAGTCTTGAAATTTCATTTTTACTTTTAATAAAAAAGGAAAATGTAATGACTGTTGCAACGAGGAAAAATACGCTTACTGTGAATGTTTCTAAGTCCAATACTTCAAACGGTTGAAGAAACGAAACTAGCGCAATAACTAAAGTATTGGTGGTTGCGCTGCCTAAGACATTTCCCAGCACTATTGATTTTTGCTTTTTTCTGACCGCAGTTAAAGCGATAGTAAGCTCGGGGAAGTTTGTTCCTACAGAAAAGATTAATATCCCGATTAAAAGCAACGGAACTTTTAGAAATTCCGCAATAGCCCTTGCCGAATCCACAGCGAAATTTGAGGCAATAGCCAGTCCTATAATGCCAAAAAAAAGAAATGTTATTGATTCAACTAAAACATTATTGTGGTTAATTCTTGCCAGGGGGTGTGAGAGCCTGTGTCTTTCTTTATAAATTCTAAATACGTAGATTGCGTAGCTTATAAACATGATTATCGAATCAAGTCTATTTAACTTTCCGTCAAAAATAAGAAGTATGGGTAAAATAATTACAAAGTTCATAATCACTAAGTCTTTCTTGGTAAATGTTGCGTCGACGATGACTTTTCCTGAAAGTAGTGCTGTTAATCCGGTCAAAAGGCTTAAAAGTACAATTGATGCACCCATGACATTTCCCAATGAGAGTTGGGGTGTGGTATCGATGACAGAGTTGAGGCCTACGAAAAATTCGGGAGTTGAGCTGGCAACCCCCAAAATTATAAAAGAGACAATAAAGGTACTAAAGCGCAATGTATTGGCTATTTTAATCAGATTTTGGACGACTACGGAGGCGGATTTGGCAAGTACCAGTAAGCTGACTAAAAGAATCAAAAATTGATAAGTAATTTGCATACCTTTAGATGTTAAAGGTTGACGATTATTAGTTCAAGGACAGGATGTGAGATATTGACTTATGACCGAAATAGTATGAGAGTGGACTCTGGTCAAAACTCTGTTATGATATTTCCACTATGGAGGTTATAGCTGATCTTGAGGTTCACTCGAAATACGCTCGAGCTGTTTCTTCCTCAATGAATGTTCCGACAATTTCCGAATGGGCTGCCAAAAAAGGTATTAGTTTAGTCGGGACGGGTGATTTTACGCACCCCATGTGGCTTAGAGAACTTGAGGCGAATTTAGAAGAAGCCGGAAACGGTGTCTATAAGTTGAGAGATGGAAAATCGAGTGAGCCGTATTTTCTTCTCACGAGTGAGATTTCCTGCATGTACACGCATGAGGGTAAAGGGAGACGTGTTCACATTATGGTATATCTTCCGAGTTTTGAATCAGTAAAGAAATTTAATAACGAACTTACAACTATGGGAGCAAATCTTTTTTCCGATGGTCGTCCAATAGTAGGGTTAACATTAGCACAAATTGCCGAAACGGCCCTTTCGGTTGATAAAAGGACCATTCTTATTCCGGCCCACGTTTGGACGCCCTGGTTTGGATTTTATGGCCATATGAGCGGTTACGATAGTTTACATGAAGCTTTCGGAGATCTGAAAAAATATATTCCAGCTGTTGAAACGGGGCTCTCGAGCGACCCTTTGATGAATTGGAAAATAGAGGAACTGGAGGAAAAACAAATTGTTTCCTTCGGAGACGCACACTCACCACAGAAGCTTGGTCGCGAAGCGACAGTGTTTGAGTTAGAAAAGATAAGTTATGAGAATGTCTGGAAAGCCCTGTGGCCGAAGTCAGAAATTGGAAGTCGGAAGTTAGATGACGAGGTTCTAATATCGAAACTGGAAGTCGGAATTCAATCGTCTAAGTTCAAACTTCGTAATCAATCTTCCGACATCAAACCTCACATTTCATATACCATAGAGTTTTACCCCGAGGAAGGCAAATATCACTACACAGGTCACAGAAAATGTAATGTGGTTTATTCTCCCAAAGACGCCAGGAAAATGGGCATGACATGTCCGGTTTGTGGTAGGCCGTTGACTTTGGGAGTAGCAAGTCGTGTTGAGACTTTGGCGTCACTTGATATAGAGACGGAATCTACCGTAGATAAATATGGCGTACGTTTCATTAGAGATAAGGTTGGAAAAAGGATTCCTTATATAATGATGGTTCCTCTTCTGGAAATCATATCAGAAAGCTTGGGTTTAGGAGTCAATTCTCAAAAAGTAGAAAATACGTATGAACTTTTAATTAATCAATTAGGAAGCGAATTTAGAGTGCTTCTTAAAACTCCTATCGAGGATATTAGAAAAGTGGCAGGTGAAAAAATCGGCGAGGCTATAGGTAAAGTTCGTATCGGAGATATTCATATCGAACCGGGATATGATGGAATATTTGGAAAAGTAACAATATGGAGGCAGGAAGAGAAAATTACTAATAACCACAAGCTTCAGGAATCTTTATTCTAAGGTTTAGTTACATTTGCAGTAGGTCCAAGGAACTTTGTAAGTCGAGCAATACTTGTTTGCTCCCTTTTTCATAATTGTTGTGCATGATGCTGGGATTTCTGTGCATGATCCTCTGGAAAATTTCCAGGATTGTTCGTTTGCGACATCGGGATTTGTACCTACACCTAGGCAAGACAGGTTATTATTTGCACAGATAGTATTGCAATTTTCTCCACTGGCAGAATTTAGTAGAATAAGCGGTATTGGGGTTGGAGTATTGGGTGGTAGGAACGGTATTGTGCTTGTGACAAATTGGACGATTCCTACAGGATTGCCATTATTTCCATTCGCTTCATCAGTAAAGTTATTGTCAAAATGGTATAGTGCCATTGTGCTACTATCGTTAGCGAAGGGGTAATAGCGAGGATTGAAATCAGATTCGTATCTAGCGATGTTTGATATTCGGACTTCGTCTATTTTCCCGTTCAGGTTTAATGAGTTTGATGAATCGGAAGTTATCCCTCCCCCAATCCCTGTATAAGATTGCCAGATAGGTATTGTCTCAACAAATTCTCCAGAAGTTTCCAGGGCGCCGTTAAGATACATTGCAATAACGCCATTGAATTTGGAAATTGCGAGGTGGTTCCAGGTTCCTACCGAAACAATCGAAGTGCTCGCGAGTTCATTTACGCTTCCTGAATTTGTGAAATATCTGATATAACCCCTGGGATCAATTGATATAGACCAAGTTAAACGTGTATTATCGACGCTATTTTGTCGGATCAACCCTTGGCTATTTGGCCAGGTACTTAAGGAATCTATCATAAACCACATTTCTATTGTCTGAAAATCTTGAGGAAATTCTAAAAATTCAGAAGGTGGTATTTGGACAAACGACTCCGCGCCTGCGGGATTGTTTGTAAATAATAACGCTTGCCCGAATCCTACTGTCGGAGGAGTTGCGGGTGTATCTGCTCTTGATGATCTTGAGTTTATTCTATTGAAGGGAAGAGTAACCCAAAGAGGTAAAAGGAGGAGAAGAAGTACAAGGAAACCAAGAGACATTTTCTGTGGACCTTTTAAACGCTTAATTATATTGAAATTTTCTCTTAGCTTTTCCTTAAGAGCCGTTTTTGACTGAACTTCCAATTGAGGATTATCCATTATCAATGAATGTACTTATATAATTATTAACCCCTCTTTATCTATAATTCAAGTACCGTTCTCTAAAGGGTATTACCTTTGAAATGGGGAAGGTGTTTTAAAAGGAAAAGGAATAGGAGGCGTAACCGGACTTTTGGGTGGTATAGGCCTAACCGGAGGTGTAACGGGGCGTTTTGGTGGCGTGGGCAAAGATGGTTTAACAGGCGGTGTTACCGGAAGTTGATTTAGAGTAGAGCTGTATACTTTTTTTGCAAAAGTTGCCGAAGGGAAAGATAAAAGTAGTGTAATTATTAAAACCAAAACAATGGCTTGGCTTTTTGTAAGCCTTCCTGTAAGCTTTTTCTTAAATGAACCAAACTTGTTCATATTCGCTTTCACTAGAGTCGATATAAAAGTATCCTAGAATAATAAACTATCGGATTATATTAGACATAGTCATGCTTGTCAAGCAATATATTTTCATAACGTTTTTTCTGTTAGGGTTACTGATTTACCCGTTCGTTTATTGGTTACCCGCCTCGATTCCTTTTGAGATTCCCAGAGTTTTTTTTATTCAACGCTGGATTGAGTTGGTGGCATTGACGGGCATAATACTACTTTTTCCTTATCTTAAAAAGGAAAGAATTGATAAGCTTTTAATATTTTTGGCCATTATTTTCTTTGCAGTAACTATTATTGCTTCAGTCTTAGGGCCGGATGTTCTCAAAAGTGTAGGCGGTAATCTGTACAGGGGAGACGGTCTTGTAACCTTGGCCCACCTAGTCGCACTTTCTTTTGTAGTAGCGCTTTTTATTCGTAAGACTTGGTTTGTATCGGTAGTTTATTCTATTTCACTTGCAGCGGCAGGAATAAGTGCTTGGGCAGTATATGATTCCCTCAGCCTTTATTTTCTTAAAAACCAGAGTGTTTACAACTGGGATGGTGCTATAGCTACCTCTTTCGGGAACCCGAATTTTTTAGCGGGATATCTTTTGGTAACCTTGCCTTTACTTTATTTTCTATGGAAAACGACCTCGAAACAAAGTACAAAAAAGTTTTGGCTTATTGTAATTGGTATGCAAATGATAGCCATTCTTTTAACTTTTGCCTGGGCAGGCGCTTTTGGAATTTTAACTTTTTTCTTAATTTCTTTTGTCTTAAACAAAACAAAGCGAAAAATATTATTTATTTCTTTAATAATTCTAGCTTTATTGTCGTTAGGGTTGTTTTTTAAAGCACAGAAGCAAAAAGAGGCCGTTCCCGATAGATTGATAGCAGAGGGAAGGCAAAGAATATTTACAAAAGGTATTCTGGCATTTAGGGAAAGACCATTTTTAGGTTGGGGCTGGGCAAATTTTGATTATGCTTTTGAATCCGTTGATTGGCCGATAGCAATAAAAGATGATGTTTATGTAGACAAAGCTCATTCAACGTTTTTAGAGGTGTTGGTAACGAGTGGGATTGTGGGGTTTACTTTATATCTAGCGCTGATTGTTAGAATTCTTATGAATCTTTGGACTAATAATACTCCCATCTCAAGAGCATTTTTAGTTTCGTTTCTTCTTTATGTTATTCACTCGCAGACTAATGTAATCTCTATAGCTGAAGAGGTAGTCTTTTGGATAATTTTAGGATTTTCTGCTAAAAGTACTTGACCAACAAGCTCTTTTCTGAAAAGATTAGATAGATGAACCCGCCTTATCTTCGCACTCGGCTTTTAGGTTCTGTTCGAACACGCCTCGTGCCAAGATTGCTCGGCGGGTCGCATGCAATATTTTAATTATTAAGGAATGCGAGGAGGTGATAAATTATGACCGAAGAGAAAAAAGGTACTGGACTTCCTAAAAATACGGCAGGAGCCTTATCATATGTTTTGGGACCTGTTACAGGGGTTATTTTTTATGTTTTGGAAAATGACCCGTTTGTTCGTTTCCACGCAATGCAATCAATTGTCGTCTTTGTTGTTCTCTTTGTTCTTCAGTGGGTCTTTGGACTGACAATAGTACTTTTGCCAATGGTTCCATTAATTTCAATTCTGGGATTCGTACTCTGGTTGTTACTAATTTATAAAGCTTGGCAGGGGGAAGAATGGGAAGTGCCGGTACTCGGCAAATACGCACGAAAATTTTTGAAGAAAGTTTAATCCCGCACCAAGTTAGCAGAAAATAATCTGCTGATTTTGGTCGGTCATTATTTATTATCTCATTATTATTGAGCGTCCCAACTCGATAAAAGGTTAGGAACATATTTTTTTTGAAATCAGCTGCTAATTTGGTGCGGGACTGCCCCCACAAATATGAAAGACGATCGGGAGCAGATGGTCTATGAAATAAAGGAAAGGTATGGTTTGGATTCCCCCAATGTGCTTTCTGTAATGCTTCAGATTCCTCGTGAGGAGTTTGTTTCTGCAAGGTTTAAGGATATTGTTTATCATGACGGACCTGTTTCAATTGGTTATGGTCAAACAATGTCTCAACCCTATACCGTGGCTTTTATGACACATTTGTTAGTAAGTGTAAGAGTGGGGGTAAGGGGTGGCCCTCTTTCGCGCAAGGCTACGGAGGGTAAAAAGGTTTTAGAGATTGGGACGGGGTCGGGATATCAGGCTGCGGTTTTATCAAAGTTGTTTAAAGAGGTTTATACAATTGAGATTGTTCCCGAATTGGCTCGTAAGGCACGAAATATTCTTAAAAAACTTAAATTTGACAACGTTCATGTTAAAGTCGGGAGTGGGGAATGGGGTTGGCCAGGCAAGCTTAAGTTTGACGCAATTATTGTTACAGCGGCAATCAAAAAAGATGTCCCAGAAGCGCTTTTTGAACAATTAAAGGTCGGTGGGGTATTGGTCGCGCCGATTGGGAAAGGAACGGATAAAGTAATGACCAGATATATAAAACTGAAAAACGGAGGAACTAAAAAACTAAAAAAAGAAACTTTTGGAATTTTCCACTTCGTGCCGTTTGTGGAGGAAGCCACCGGCCCGGAGGGAGAATTTGTAAGTTAGCTATTAAGTATTAGGAGTTAGAGATTGAAAATTAATATACTGAGTTGATTTGAGGGTTTTAAGGCGTCTCAATTAATCCAGCAGCTATAAGGTAATCCAACTCTTTATTATTTACTGCTCCGAAAATTTCACCGAATGAAAGGGCGCCTTCGGAAATATAAAGAGGGCTTCCTGTTTCCTCAAAGTATTTTTCGGCATACTTGCCTAATGCTGAAGTAACTTCTGCTTGAGATTGTTGGGGGGTTTCTGCTCTATCTTTAAACATTTGAGACTATTTTAATTCTTCTCCTCCTTCTTTGTCAAAATTCGAGGATAGGATGATAGAATAAGAACTATGAAATTAATAGTAGGGCTAGGAAACCCCGGTGAAAAATACGAGAATACAAGACACAATGTAGGATATAAAGTGGCTGACAGTCTACGGTCTACAGTCGATAGTGATTGTGAATGGGAGGAAAATAGAAAATATAAAGCTGTAGTCTGTAGACTGAAAGCTGTGGACATTCTGCTTGCCAAACCTCAAACTTTCATGAATTCTTCAGGGGTTGCGGTGAGAAAATTAATTGATCAATATAAAATTAAACTGGCTGATATATGGGTAATTCATGATGACCTGGATTTGCGTTTAGGGGAGTATAAAATTCAATTAGGAGTCGGCCCAAAACTTCACTATGGAATAAAGTCGATTGAAGGAAAATTAGGAAAAAAGGATTTTTGGCGCGTACGTGTTGGAGTCGATAATCGCTCTAAGGATAATAGAATTTCAGGAGAAGCTTATGTCTTGCAGAAATTTTCTGAAGATGAGGAGAGATCGTTAGACGGAGTAATAAAAAGACTAGTTCAAGATTTGATAAACAATTTAACCATTTAGCCATTTAACAATGAAATAATAAAGCAATAATGTCAACTAAAGACTTTACAAAAATTACTGATGTTTTAAAAAAGTTTCAGAAAGATGAAGACAAATATATTTCCCGTGAGTTTCAGAAATACGGCTATGATTTGGCGGAGGAGCTTGGGGATTTAAAAAATAAGTCTTTGTACATTAAACTAGCTAAAGAAACACCCAGAGGACTTTTGGAAGCAGCGAAAAATTTTGTAAAAGATGCGTATCAGGTGAAATCCAAGCCCAAGCTGTTCATGTGGAAATTAAATCAACTGAAAAACGAAAAAACCAAAGAACTAAAAAACATAAAAACATAAAAACGAAAAAACAATTTTTTAAGTCTTTCAGTCTTTAAGTTTTTAAGTTATAACCATGGATATTTTTAGGTTTAGAAAGTTTCCTGTTTATTTATTAGCTAGAGAGTTCAGAGAAGAGTTGAAGAAATTCACAAGAATTAATTTTCCTACAGAAGAAAAGTTTGTACTTCGTGCACAGTTATGGAGAGCATTAGATTCTATTGCACTTAATATCGCAGAGGGTTCAGATCACTATTCAGACGTTGAGTTTGGGAAGTTTTTGAACACAGCCTTAACTTCATTAAACGAAGTTGTTGCTTGTTTAGATTGCGCATTCGACGATGGTTATTTAAATGAGGGTGAGCTTAATTATTTTGTCAACAAAGCTGAGGATATAGCGAGACAACTTAAAGCATTTTCTTCTAAACTTAGAAGAAAATAATAAAATATATGAATATGTTTTTCAGTCTTTTAGTTTTTCAGTCTTTTAGTTTATCCGAGCTGTCGCTCGGAGGTAATTGGGTTGATTTTTTAATACTTCTGATCCTGGCTTATTTTGTCAGCGAGGCCTGGAGAATTGGATTTTGGGTAATACTGGCTGATTTTCTCGGCTTTCTTTTATCTTTACTTATAGGGCTTTGGGGGTACTCATACGTTGCCGACATACTAAGATCAAATTTCTCTCTGCCTCATTCTGTCTCAAATGCTTTGGGGTTTTTATTTACGGCAGGAATTTCAGAGGCAATTATTGGCTTTGTTTTCAGTAGTCTCATTAGAAAAATTCCATATAAATTCTGGAAAAAGCCATGGAGTAATATTGCCGCGACATTTCCTGCTTTGGGGCAGGGGGTTATTCTTGTCTCTTTTATTCTGACCCTCATCGTCGGACTCCCTCTTTCTTCAAAGCTGAAAAGTGACGTCACCGGCTCACGGATTGGAGGTACTTTGGTTCGAGAAACAAGCGGTCTTGAGGCAAAAATTAACGAAATCTTCGGAGGATTGGTTGAAGATTCTCTAACTTATCTTACGGTCAGACCCGGTTCAACAACCATCGTACCTCTTGAAACCGAGACTCAGGAATTAGTGGTTGATGAAGCGGCTGAAACCGAACTTTTTCGATTAGTGAATGAGGAAAGGAGAAAAAGAGGTGTTGACGAACTTAGTCTAAGAAGCGAAGTGGTTCCTGTTGCCCGAGCTCATGCAAAAGATATGTGGGAAAGGCAATATTTTGGCCACGTCTCGCGGGATGGAGAAGACGTGGGAGTTAGGTTAGACAAGGCGGGGATTTCGTATACGCTTGCTGGAGAAAATTTGGCGCTTGCTCCGACTTTACAGACAGCCCATAACGGCCTCATGAATTCAGAAGGCCATCGCCACAACATCTTAGATCCGGAATTTAAGAGATTGGGAATCGGAGTAATCGATAACGGAATTTACGGTAAAATCTTTGTACAAGTTTTTACCGACTAAAAAGGAATGATAAAACAAAATTCTAATTTTTTTGAGAAAGTTTATATTTTAGTTAAAAGGATTCCTGAAGGAAAAGTTATGACATATGGCCAGATTGCGGACATCTTGGGTACAAAAGATGCAAGAAAAGTCGGCTGGTCCTTGCATGGAAATCAAGATCCCAAAGTTCCGTGTCATAGAGTGGTGAACAAGGAGGGGAAAGTGGCTCTTAATTATTCTATGGGAGATTGGAGAGAGCAAAAAAGAAAACTTTTGGAAGAAGGAGTTGCCTTTATTGATGAAATGTATGTAGATTTGAAAAAGTATCTGTGGCAAATGAGGTGATTTTTTTAAATCTTAATACACTTTAGTTCTTCATTCTTTGCTCGTCCAAAGAATGAAGCAAGAAAAGACGCCCTAGTGTTTTTGTGAGTTGCTTATTATCTCGTTCATAAATGCAAAAAGCTTACCTCAAAACACTTTGAGGGGCGAGTTTTTGCAACACATTGAATTCACTTGACAATTGCAAATCAAAAAACACACGGGATATGAAGAGAAATTAATAAGTTGCAAATATTAACTAAAAAGTGCAACAATAGATCTATAAAATAAATTCGTATCAGTCGTTAATATGAAAAAGGATCTTCTTATACACTTCGTCTACATGATTGCGCTTTTTGTGCTTATAAGTTTATATAAAGACTGGATAAGACTTCCTTATTTGCCATTTTGGTTCGGCGGAATATTGGGAACACTTTTGCCCGACATAGATCATCTTATTTATATTTATGTCATAAAGCCGGGTGAGGCGACAAGCCAAAAAGTTGCCGATATGCTATCCAAAAGGCAAGCTTTAAAAAGCTGGGATCTTTTGGCAACGACAAGAGGCGAGAGAAAGGAACTGATTTTCCACTCTGGCTATTTCCAGCTTGTTTTTATTATTTTTGCTCTTTTGATAGTAACATCATCAGGCTCGTTATTAGGCAGGGGATTGGTTTTGGCATTTATGCTCCACCTTCTAATTGATCAGATTATCGATCTGATGGAGGGTGGAAATTTTGACGCATGGTTTGAGAAACTTCCATTCAGTTTGGATTTTAAACAAAAGCGTTGGTATTTAGTCGGGAATGGAGCTGTTCTTCTTGCTTTTGGATTCTTGTTATAGTCAAAATATTTTGACACTTTTCTTTTTAACTTTCCTTTAGTAGACTACTTTCTTATGGAAGAGGAAAAACTGACTAAAAGGCAGAGAAGGGAATTAGCCAGGCAAGAGAAAAGGGAAGAAAGGGAGAAACAAGCAAATTTTTCTAAAATCAAAAAGCTTTTACTTCTTTTTATCCCGCTTTTTCTTTTGATTTACGTCGGTTATAAAAGTTACAATTTCCTAAAAGAACCAACCCCCGATGTATTATCAGAAGTCATCGAAGTTGCCGATACTGATTGGGTAAAGGGAAGATACCAGGCGGCGGTTATTCTTATTGAGTATGGGGATTTCCAGTGTCCGGCTTGTGCTGATTACTACCCAATCGTAAAAAGACTTTCTGAAGAATTTCCAGAGAATTTGAAGGTAGTTTATCGACACTATCCATTGATTGCTATTCATAATAAAGCATACGATGCCTCTCGTGCGTCAGAAGCTGCGGGACGTCAGGGTAAATTCTGGGAGATGCACGACTTTTTGTACGAAAAGCAAGTCGATTGGGCAAACGCTGGTAATAACAAGGATTTATTTATTGAGTACGCAAAGCAGTTGGAGTTGGACGAAGAAAAGTTCAAAAGCGACTTTGATTCAAAAGAAATTGAGGATAAAATAAATAACGATTTGGCCTCTGGCAACTCTCTTGGCGTAAATGCAACTCCGACATTTTTCTTAAATGGCAGCAAGGTTCAGCCGAGGGGTTATGAGGAATTCAAAAAGTTGGTGGAAGACCAGATTAAAGGATATACACTAGAATGACCCCACAGGTTGTTATTCGGTTTTTGGCGCTTCTTACTCTTTTTTCGAATATACTTCTTATGGCTTTGGCTATCCTTTTTGCACTCAGGAACTTGAAAATATTATCAGGATATTGGGATAAGATAGAAAAATTATTAAATAAATTAGCTTTAAAATTAGCGTTTTTGGTTTCTCTTGCCGCGACTTCGGGGAGTCTTTTTTTATCGGAGATTGCACACTTTGAACCTTGCAAGTTTTGTTGGTTTCAGAGGATTTTTATGTATCCATTAGTATTTATACTGGGGGTAGCAATTTACAAAAAACTGAAAGATGCTTGGCTTTATGTTTTACCATTGTCAATAATCGGAGGATTTATAGCAATTTACCATTATTTTTTGCAGGTTAATCCCGAAGCTTTGGCTCCTTGCTCGGCAACAGGTTTTTCGGTTTCCTGCAGCGAGCGCTTTTTTACTTATTTTGGTTACATTACAATACCTTGGATGGCTTTTTCGGCGTTTATTCTAATTTCTTTGTTTATGCTTCTTGAAAGAAGTAAGAGTAACAGTAAGAGTAAGAGTTAGGAGGATAAGTTTAGTTAAAATCCTTCTTCGACACAATTCCGTTTTCAATTTCAATTAGGATCCCGCAGGCAGGAAAGTCATCAAAGTCATTTCTGGCTGCTTTGCCTTTTGTAATGAGCGCAACAAGGGCTGCAATAGGCCAACCGTGAGAGCAGATGGCTATGCGTTGAAAGTTTTTAGTCTTTATCTGATCCAGGAAATCTTTGACCCTGTCGATTACCCCATTAAAGGTTTCTTTACCGTAATTTATCATTTCTTCGCCAATTCGAGCGTCTTTTATAAATTTCATTTTTGTAATTTTTTCGATAATTTCTGCGGTTTGAGTACATCTTTTAAAAGGGGAAGTGTAGTATGCATCAATATCTTCCCCGGCTAAATATTTTGCCAGCCTTTCTGTTACCGGAATTCCTTCCGGAATTATTTCAGCTGACTCAACACTCTCCCCGTAATGAATATCGAATTTAGAGAAATACGTTTCCGCATGCCGAAAAATATAAAATTTCATACTTATAAAGACTATTGGAAAGGACGTAAAGAATCAATAAGGTAGAGTTTGCTATAATATCAAGGTAATTTGGAGGGTTGGCCGAGCGGTTTATGGCGCAGGTTTTGAAAACCTGTGGGCGCAAGTCCTCAGAGGTTCGAATCCTCTACCCTCCGCTCTATTTACTCTTTGCAACAGTCGATTGCCTTTTGGACTAAAGAACCGAGTTTGGAGAAGACGGAAGTGGACTTTTAACCTTGTGATATACTACGAATATGGCAATAAAGAGAATTTTTCAGAATATCACGCTTGATCCAAAAGTTCGTTTTGGAAAACCAGTGATTGAAGGAACAAGAGTTCCGGTAGACCTTATTGTTGGAAAGGTCGGGGGAGGAATGACTATTGAAGAAGTAATGGAAGAATACGGTCTTACTAAAGGACAGGTTCTTAATGCATTAAGATACGCCGCAAAAGTAGTCGCCAATGAAGAAATTGCTCTTGCATGAAGGTTGTAATCGATGAAGATTTACCCCGTTTGCTTGCTGATGTTCTTATCTCTTTAGGGTTTGATGTAGTTGATATAAGAGATACTAAACTTCGTGGTAAATCCGATGACCTAGTTTTCTCGTTTGCTCAAAGAGATAAGGCCATTCTTTTTTCCGGAGATCTTGGTTTTTCGAATATTTTGAGATTTCCCTTAGGAACTCATTATGGAATTGTCATATTAAGATTCCCGAATGAATTGCCAGTTTCTCAAATTAATAAAGAAATGAAGAGGCTTTTAAGGAAACTTAAAACCTCCGACTACAAAGGTAACTTGATAATAATATCTCCTGGTAAGATTAGAATTAGAAGAGTACAAAGAAACTAAAGAATAAGCAAAAGATCTTGCGAAGAAGTTAAGTAGCCTTTATAAATATTTCTCGACTGTTATAATTTCAACATGAAGTTCAAGATAAGACTTGCTACGTTAGGTGACATTGAAAAAATAGTCAAGATTTATTCGGAGTGGGGAAAATTTAAGGGAATTTTGCCTGATTGTCTAACAATTGGGGACTCTTATGATGATTTAATCAAATTTTTCGACGGCACTAACGATAGCAGAAGATATCTTTTAGCAGAAAATGAGGGTAATGAGGCAATTGGAGTTTGCTATATAGATTTGATCTTTTTAGGCTATAACAATATAAGGTTGGGCGATATGATGGTAAAAGAAAAATATCGGAAAATGGGAGTTGGTGGAGCATTGGTTGATAAGGTTATAGATTACGCAAAAGAAAATAATGTTAATAAAATTTGGCTTTGGACACAGGAAGAGTTAAAAGATGCTATTCGGTTGTACGAGAAGAAAGAGTTTGTCTTTGAAGGACGTCAGAAAAATCAATTTTGCAACAAAGACACACTTCTTTATGGATTAGTTGCAGAAAGCTAATTTTTACTTTTACTCTCTACAGCAGTCTATAGCCTTCTGAACAAGTGCGCCGAGTTTGGAGAAGACAGAGGACGAACCTTTTTCTTCACTTTTCTCGTCTACAAATTTAACTTCACCATCGCTCCTTTGTTTTACGTCTTTCGTGCTAACTACTCCTAAATTCAAGCCCCAAAAAAGAGAATAAAGTTTGTAGGATTTGTCAAAAAGGTTCCAGGCTTTGTCTTTATCACCCTTTTTAAGCTCCTTTGTTCCGACTTCCATTATTCTCATTGAAGCCGCCAATAAGTGCTTACTGATACACCAAACTTCTCCCTCGTAATCTTTGATAATCTCTTTAAGAAGTTCGGTTCGCATACGGCGAACTTCATCAAGTAAATCCATATATTTTCTATCTTTGGTTTTTTGGGAGGTGAAGAAGAGATGCTCTTCAATCGAGATTAGATTCATTACTCCGATTGAGAGATCTTCGCCGGAAGAAAGGTCGAGTTCTTTTTGTTTGGTAACTTCTTCAACTCTTTGTAATAGTGATTTAACGTCCTTTATTTTATTCATAATTTATTTTACTTCTTTGTTCGCGCAAAGATTTATAGTCCATTTCTTGCTCGTCCAAGAAATGGACGAAAGAAAGACGGCCTATGAAAATTTGGGTTTTCCAAGTCTCGTTCATGCTATGTTTGCAAGACTCAAGCTCGCAGAACTCGGTCTGCGAGATTTTAGACAGGTTGCAAACTTTTAAATATATTTACTCAACTTGTTCAAAATCAAATTTTCAGCGGCAATGTTTTGCAAAACAAAAAACACATGAGTTTTATGGAACTAAGAAATGTAAAGTTACACTTGCAATTATAGCAAATTTCGAGATGCCAAGTTCAGTTTACTTGAATTTGGATGAATCGAACTTTGATATGTCAACCTCCCATATTGGAAAGCACATACATAAGTAAAAGGGAGGTTGTCATAAGTGTTAGAATGGGAAAAACAACCTTTTCATACACGAAAAGTTGCTTACCCTTTTTTTCGCGGACTTTTTGGTCGGCCCACTTTCCGATCATAAACGCGATTGACCCCGCGAAAGTCCCAAACAATATTTTGTCTATTCCCCAGAGTGTATTATTTGAGCGGCCAATATATTTGCCATACCAAAGAGGAAGAAAAGTAAGGGCATACATTGAAGCGGTGGTTAGTAGTTGGTAGTTAGTAGTAAGTGGTTTTTTTCTTTTTTTACCTATCCAATCAATGAACCAAAAGGACATGGAAAGAATGAGACCACCAATCCAAACAGAAGTGACCGCATCATCTATTCCCAATGCCCGGGAAATTCCTAGGCCGGCTCCGACTGCAATGGTACAAACCGGACAGACGGCATAAACCGTCTTAGTGATTAGTGATTGGTGAATAGTGATTAGTGATATTAAGATAATTATCTGCTTTAATCTGCTTTTCATCTGCTTAAATCAAGGCTTCAATAAGTTGCAAAGGTCATTAAAAAAATTTATGCAATTAAATCAGTTCAAAATTCTAACGACTCAAGATACCCAATTATCGGTTCGTCTCCAATGATGCATTGTCCTTGGGGGGTAACTATAAGGGGGACTCCAATTTGGTCTTGAGATATTCCACAAGTATTTGCTCTTGATAAAAGAAGTCTGGAAGTTTCGCTGGTCGTACCAACTTCGTATTTTTGGAAATCGAATTGATCTTTTTTCTCCCAGTTCTCCATAAACTCATTTACCTTGGCGCAATGAGGGCATGTTTCAGACCAATAGTATTCATGGGTAGTAATTGGAGTTGATTTTGAAGGACCTTCTTTTTTAACTTCATTTAAAAAAAGACCGCCGATAACAACAAGGATTGCGACAAGTATGACAAAAAATAGGAAGTTTTTCATTTACTGATTTTGAATTAATTGGTAACCGCTTTTCTCGATAACATCCTTTACTTTTTTCTCCTTTTCTTTGTCGCCGTTTAATTCGACTTCCAGAGTTTCTTTGGCATAGTTACATCTTGCCGATATTCCCGCATCTTCCAGGTCAAGCTCGATTAGCTTTGCACAAGCATCGCAATCCATACCATTGATTTTATAAGTTTTCTTAGTCATATAAGTCTCATACGTCCTATAAGTCATATTATCTCAAACCACCCAGTATACATTCCCATGCTGCAGGTATAAGTTAGTCTCCCGCGCCTTGTTGGCGTGAATTCGACGCTTTGACTTCCGGTTTCAGGTAAAATTTTTGTGATGTTATATTCGGGGATGGTAAATGCTCGGGAACAGCCCTTTGTGTTTTGGGTAACGAGCGAGAGAGCGACAGGAACGCCGACTTTTAGGCTTTGTGCACTTGAATGATATCCGTTACTGGATACCGTGATTTCAACCTCTTGTTGACCTTGGGAATTGATTCCAGCGACTTGTGCAGAAATACCTGAAGGCTCAAGTTTACCAGTTAGTGCCGCGAAATAGTTCTGAAAAGTATGAGGTGAACCCCTCAGAATTTGGCCGGTGTTTACAGATATCAATGCGAGAATTAAGATGGCCCCCGCAGCGAGATATTTGAGAGACCTTCTTTGTAATAGTTGAGTTGAGGCAAGTCCCAGTCCGAAAAACACAGGCGATGTTCCCAGTATAAATGCACCCAAAGTAAGACTTCCTAATAGTGCATCCCCAGAAGTTATTGCTAAAAGCATCATTGCCTGGGTCACGCCGCAGGGGATGAGAACGGTTAGAAAACCAAGAGTTGAGGAAGCAAAAAAGCCTTCATTTTTAGTTTTTGAACGAAGTATTTTGAAAATTACTTTTGGCGGAGCAATGGTGAAGTGTCTAAAGACGGGATGGAGATTCAAAAGTTTGCCAACCGTAAGAAGCATGACAATTCCTGCCAAAATTTGCATATAGCCTTGCAGTCTTGGAGAAATAAAGAGTGAAGATCCGAGAAGGCCCAAAAGTGCTCCGAGAATTGAGTAAGCGATAAATTTACTAACTAAAAACGTGGAGATTGCGATTTTTTCGTTACCTTCTTTTTGACTGGCAAGTGAACTTGCCAAAAGGCCTCCCTGAACAGCAAAACAAGATATTCCTCCGGTAGTTAACCCTGTTATAAATGCAAGCCAGACTTGGTTCATACGATTTAAGTATTTTACTATAGATTCAAGAAAACCGTAAACACCTATTTACGGATGAATTGAATTTAGAGCCAACATTTTCCCTTAGAGGCAAAAAAGCCGCCAAGTCTACGGGGCAAGCAAGAAGTGCTACTTGACAATTTTCGCATTAATAGTAATCTTTTATATATCCCCCCGTGGGGGATGTAGAAAAATATTATGAATACAAAGTTGTACTCAAGGGAGCCTGAAAAAAGCAAAATTCTTCACAGATTAAAGATTGCTCAGGGTCATTTGGATAAAGTAGTGAAAATGGTGGAAGATGATTCTTATTGCATCGAGGTTATTCATCAGTCCCAGGCAATTCAATCTGCTCTAAAAAAAGTTGATGAAGCGGTTCTTCACAACCACCTTCAATGCTGTGTTTTAGATAAGGTGAGAGAGGGAGTAGCGGATGACAAGAAGTTGATAGCAGAAGTTATGAATGTCTTCCAAAAGTCAGAAAATTAATGGCAAAAGACTTAAAAATTTTAACCGTAGCGTTGGTTTTTACTCTATTACTAATTGTCGGTTTTGCTTTTTGGCAAGGTAAACCACAAGAGGAGAGTCCGGAAGCGATCGTTGCGGGTGATGTTGTAGGAGTCGATATAAATCCGATTAGCCACGACCTTGGTGATGTGCCGATAAATGGTGGGGTAGTAACGAAGGAATACGAAGTCAAAAATTCTACGGACGTTGTTCTCAAGTTGAAAAAACTTGCAACGAGTTGTATGTGTACTACTGCTTCTTTTGAGGTAGGAGAGACAAAAACGAAGTTTTTTGGAATGGAAGGACACGGAGATAAAAATCCGCCTGTAAATATCGAGATAGGACCCGGTCTAAGCGGAAAAGTAGTAGCTCGGTTTGATCCTGCAGCTCACGGACCTCAAGGCGTGGGGCCTTTTGACAGAAGCATTTTTCTTACTTTCAGCGATCCGGCGGGAGTGAAGGAATTGAAGTTTAATGGGGTAGTCGTTAAATGAGAAAGATAATCATTATAACTTTTATAAACGTTATAAGTGTTATATTTTTTGGATTTCCGAAGGAAATCCAAGCGCATTGTCCTCTTTGTGTTGCGGGAGCAGCGGCAGGAATAACTTTGACTCGGTGGGTTGGGGTTGACGATTCGATAACAGGAATCTGGATTGGCGCATTTTTAGGCGCCGCTACCTTTTGGCTATTGAGGTCATTGGGCCAAAGAAATAAGGTCTTTTTCAACCGTTTTATCGGAGCCACAGTTTATATTTTGATTTTTATCATTACCCTTTGGTCTTTTTACAAATTTAAACTAATTATAAGGATGGACAGCATACTCGGCTTTGATAAACTGACTTTTGGCATGATTCTGGGGAGCGCAGTTTTTTACTTAGTTGACCTAATTAATATTGTTCTAAAAAGGAAAAATGGTAAATCCCTTTTCCCATACCAATCGATGGTTTTTAGTTTGAGTTCGATTATTATTACAAGTGTAGGAGTTTATGTTCTTATAAACTATTTTATCTAAAGCTAGTATCTTAAAAAAATATGAGTAGAAAAAAGAAAAAAAATAAAGATTTACTGAAATTTGGTGCCCTTGTTTTACTAATAATCTTTGGTTTCTTGCTAGGGACAAATAGAGAAAAGTTGACGAGAGGTTTGTTTTCAGGGAGAGTGCTCGTCTCCGAAGAAGTTTCAGCGAAGGAGTTGAAAAAACTTCTGGAGAATAAAAACTTCACTTTCATTAATGTTCACACACCATATGAAGGAGAGATTGAAAAAACCGACATTTTTATTGACTACGATATGATTATGGCGGGCAAGGATAAATTGCCAAAAGATAAAAACGCCGAAATTATCCTTTACTGCAAGAGTGGCCGCATGAGCGCCGATGCTCTCACGACTTTTAAAAATTTAGGTTATAAAAACGTTCGTCATCTTAAGGGGGGAATGGATTCTTGGAAGGATGAAGGGTTCGGGCTTCTTGACTTGTCAAATCTTCCTAATCAAGTCTTGCCAGAAGAAGGTTTTGAACTGCCGATTTCTTGGGGTGATATAGGACCAAAACTCGTTTCCTTGGGCGTTATTGAAAGTGGTAAGTTTGAAAAGGCTGTAGAAATGACAGACGCGCAGAAAGAAATTCTTCTAAAAGGCTCAAGCGTCGCTATTAAAATTGACTCGGCCAGTTCTCAATTTGTAGTTGATATGCTCTGGGCCTTTGGTCTTGCTCAAAAATCAAAGGTTTATGATGAGGGTCCGATGGGTAAGGAGTATGCTAAAGACGTTGGAAATTTTGCTTCAACTGGAGGGTGGAGTTTGGCAAAGGGTGATGCTGTTACCTATCTTAACAAATATGATTTAATACCGCTTACGCGGCAACAGCAGGATAAAGTTGCTGAGATTTCAAAATACGTTTTTAGGCCATGCTGCGGGAATCCTACTTGGTTTCCAGACTGTAATCACGGAATGGCGGCACTGGCCGCAATTGAACTCATGGTCTATCAGGGAATTCCTGAGACGGAAATTTACAAAAACGTTCTCAAGTTAAATTCTTTTTGGTTCCCAAGTCATTATTTAACTCTTGGAACATATTTTGCACGGCAAGGAATAAGCTGGGATAAAATTGACGCGCGCCTTGCTTTGAGCGAAGAATATTCTTCAGGACAAGCGGCCGGTAAACTTTTGCAGAAAGTGGGACCGCTGCCTTTCGATACGAAGTTTGGTGGAGGATGTGGAGCGTGAAGAAAGTTTGGCAAAGAAAACGAGAGGAAGTGAGATATTATGAAATTTAATGAGAAAGTATGGGCAAATACGTCCGCCGTGTTTGTAGGCGTAGTTTATCTTTTTTGTAGATTTGCGATTGCACTATTCCCCGGACTTAGCATGGCGGTTACAAGAAGTTGGTTTCATGGTTTTGATGTGGCCAAAATATGGACACCTCGCGCATTTTCGGAAAATTTTCTATTAGGATTTGTGACGGCAGTTGCCTTTTCATGGTTAGGAGGCTGGCTTTTTGCATGGCTATATAATTATCTTTCGGTTAAAAAGTGAGCAAAATTAAGATAGAAAAAGTACGCGATCCTGTTTGCGGTATGACAAAGCCCAAAAGTAAAATGAGGGCTATTTCTATTTATATGGGGAAAAAGTATTATTTTTGTACGGAAGGCGACAAAAGGATGTTTGAAGGACATCCAGAACATTGGATCCCAAAGGGTGGTGAGTAATATGGAAAAAACTTTAACTTATGCAATAATTGGGGGATTGGTGGGTATTGTCGTGACTCTTCTAATCACCAACTACTCAGTTAATAACAGGAATTACGGTATGATGAGAATGATGGGTATGGGAGGTGGAATAGAGACCATGATGCGGGGAGAGAAGTGCCCTATGATGGAAGAGGGAGAGAAAAATGAAGATATGGGAATGAGTATAAATGAAATGACAGGGAGTTTAATCGGAGTGCGCGGTGAGGAGTTCGAAAAAGCTTTTATCGAGACAATGATTGCGCATCATCAGGGGGCAATTGACATGGCAAACCTCATCCCGTCACGAACAGATAAGCCGGAATTAAATAAACTTGGTGAGGATATCATAAGCGCTCAGTCGAAAGAGATTGAGATGATGGAAGATTGGATGGAAGAATGGTTCGATTAGTTAGTTGGCTAATAGTAAGTTAGTTTGTGGCAAAAAGGATGTTCAATGAATTTACTATGAACTAATAACTAACTAACCAACTAACTTTTTTCTTTCAGATGTAATTATGGGAATGGATAAGCAAAGCTTGACCATAATAAATTATGGATAAAATTTTAGTGACAACGATCGGCGTAGGATTAGTTGGTTTTATCTGGTGGTTTTTCTTTGGGAAAAAATCCGCCTCCGCTGAGGCTACGGCGAGACAAGGAGAAGTTGATGTTATCGTGGATGGAGGATATAAACCTGCCGCGATAAGAATTCGTAAGGGAATTAGCACCACTCTAAAAATATTAAGAAAGGACCCGAATAGTTGTTTGGAAGAAATAATATTACCCGACTTTAAGATTAAAAAGTTTTTACCTCTTAACAAAGCAGTGGAAATATCTATTACTCCTCAAAAAACAGGCGAATTCGGATTTCATTGTGGTATGAATATGTATCATGGCAAGCTAATCGTAGATTAGGTTGTAGTTCATAGTTATTAGTCCATCGTTCATGGTTGAAAATAAATTTAATTTTGAAGATCTGAGAGTTTATCAATTGGTTTTAGAACTGGTGGATCGGATATATGAATTGACTAAGAATTGGCCGAGGGAAGAAGTCTTTGGATTAACTAATCAACTGAGAAGAGCGATTGTATCAATCTTGCTTAATATTGCCGAAGGATCATCCAGAACTAAAAAAGATTTTAAGCATTTTTTGGATTTAGCGAGAGGGTCTCTTTACGAATGTATAGCTTGCTTACAAGTAGCTTTGAATCAAAAATACCTGAGCCGAGAAGAGTACCAAGAATTGTATTCCAGGTTACAAACAGTCTCTAAGATGATTAGTGCACTTAAACGTTCAATTAAATAAAAGCTATGAACTACGAACTATGAACAAACCAACTATGAACCATGAACCAAATAACGAATTTACGAAGCGGAGCTTTCCTATTATCGGGATGCACTGTGCGAGTTGTGCGAAGCTTATTGAAAGAAAACTTGCGGGAACTCCCGGTGTTTTGAGCGCTTCCGTGAATTATGGCAGTGAGCAGGCTTCGGTTGATGTAGATCCAACGGTTACTGATGATCAACTGGCAAAATCAGTTGAAGAAGCTGGGTATAAGGCATTAATAATTCAAAAATCAAAAATCAAAAATCAAAAATCTATAGAAGACTTAAAAGAGGAGGAAAAGAGGAAAGAACTTAGAAATCTAAAGACTAAAGTCTTAATTTCATCGATTCTTTCTGTCCTTATATTCGCAGGATCCTTTCCCGAATGGCTATTTTTTATACCCAGATTATTAAGCGATCCTTTCATTCTTTTACTCCTAACATTACCCGTACAATTTTGGGCTGGTTGGCAATTTTATCAAGCAACATGGTCAGGACTCAAAAATAGGACGGCGAGTATGGATACTCTTATTGCGATTGGTACTTCCGCCGCCTTTGGTTATTCGTTTACGTCCGTTCTTTTCGGAGGGCATATGTACTTTGATACAGCGGCCATTATAATTACTTTAATTCTTCTTGGTAGATTTTTAGAAGCGAAGGCAAAGGCCCATACCTCCGATGCAATTAAAAAGCTGTTAGGGTTGCAAGCGAAGACTGCGCGTGTCTTACGTACTATGAACAATGAACTAACTAACCAACTAACCAAAGCTATTGGTTCATTGTTCATGGTTCATGGTAAAAAATACTTCGAAGTTGACATACCTATTGAGGAAGTTAAAGTAGGAGATTTAATTCGAGTCAGACCCGGAGAGAAAATTCCTACAGACGGGGTGATCGTTGAAGGCTCATCTAGTATCGACGAATCTATGGTTACGGGTGAATCAATACCGGTAGAGAAGATGAAAGGAGATACGGTAATTGGCGCGACTATCAATAAATCCGGAAGTTTTATTTTTGAAGCTACGAAAGTTGGGGCTGATACGATGCTGGCCCAAATTGTAAAGATGGTAACTGAAGCTCAAAGTTCCCGTGCTCCAATTCAAAGGTTGGTGGATCTAATCTCTTCATATTTTGTCCCCGTCGTATTGATAATTGCTGTGGCCACATTTGTGGTCTGGTATGACTTTGGGACCTTTTCTCAAGCTCTGACAAATCTTATCGCTGTTCTAATCATTGCTTGTCCTTGTGCGATGGGGCTGGCAACCCCAACCGCAATTATGGTTGGAACCGGTCGTGGGGCCGAAAAAGGAATTCTTATTAAAGACGCTGAGAGTTTGGAAATTGCGAATAAAGTGGAGATAACGATATTTGATAAAACCGGTACGCTAACAGAAGGAAAACCGACTGTTACAGATATAATAGAAGTTCATCGTTCGTCGTTCATGGTTCATGGTAAGAGCAGAAATAGTAAATTAACAATGAACAATGAACTAACTAACCATGAACTTCTTAAAATTGCTGCTTCCTTGGAAAAAGGGTCGGAACATGCTTTAGGTGAAGCTATTTTGAAAAAAGCTGAAGAGGAAAAGATAGTTTTCAAAAATGTCGAAAGCTTTAGTGCAGTTCCAGGGCATGGTATTGAAGGAAATATCGATGGAAAAAAATACTTTCTTGGAAACAGGGCTTTAATGGAGAAAGAAGGTGTGGAATATAAAAATTCAGAAGATCAGATCGCAAAATTAGAAGAGGAGGGGAAAACAGTAATGTTGTTGGCTACGGCCTCGAAACTACTTGGCCTTATAGCTGTTGCTGATACTCTCAAAGAAGGTGTTCCCGAGGTTGTTGAAACTTTAGAAGAGAAGGGAATCGAGGTTTGGATGATAACCGGGGACAACGAAAGGACGGCTAAGGCTATTGCGAAAGAGGCAGGGATTAAAAATGTTCTGGCAAGTGTCCTTCCAGATCAGAAGGCCGAGAAAGTTAAAAAATTAAAAGTTCATGGTTCAGGGTTCATAGTTAGCAGTAGGGCTAAGGAGGGTTCTAAAACAATGAACAATGAACTAACTAACCAACTAACTAAGCGACGTACAGTCGCTTTTGTCGGCGACGGAATTAATGATGCGCCAGCTTTGGCTGCAAGTGACGTAGGCATAGCAATGGGAACAGGAACCGATGTTGCGATTGAGTCTGCTGGGATAACTCTTCTTAATCGCGACATTCGTTCGGTTTTAACGGCTTTGAATCTAAGTCGTGTGACTCTTTCCGTGATCAAACAGAATCTTTTCTGGGCTTTTGGGTATAATGTTATTCTCATTCCGGTTGCAATGGGAGTTCTTTATCCATTCTTCGGTTGGCTTCTTAATCCTGCTCTGGCTGCCTTTGCCATGGCTGCATCCTCAATTTCTGTAGTTACAAATTCTTTGAGGCTTAAAAAAGTAAAAATCTAAGATATAATGTTGAACATGAATTTTAATAGAATCATCAAGTTGGTTGTGGCTATAGTGCTGACCACAGCAGCCGTGTTTATAGCCAGATCGGTAATAATTCAAAGCGACCTAAAAGAGACTAAAAATGCTCCGAGCCAGGAAGTGTCTAAGGAATCAAACTCAGTCGTTGTAATTACTCCATCAAGTCAAAATTTGGGAAAGGTTATTTATGGCGATGTTGCTACCACTACGTTTACTTTGACGAATTCTACGTCAAAACTTTTAAAGATTACCCGCGTTTCAACGTCATGCGGCTGTACAAAAGCTGAAGTTGAAAAGAGAGATTTGGGAGCCAAGGAGACGACGTTAGTAAAGGTATCCTTTGATCCTGCTGTGCACAAGGACGATACAGATATTGGAGAAGTAACTAGGTCTATTTATATCAGCACAGACAATCCGGATTTTCCTCAACTGACAAGTACTATAACTGCAAATGTTATCAAGGAAGCTTCACAGTAAACTTCTAAGCATGGGAGTGCAAAAGATTAATTACTGCTAGTGGGTTTAGATTACAGAGGGTATCTGGTGGTTGACTTGAAGCTATCCTTAACGGTATAGTGAAAACCGTATGGCAACTCTTGACGTTAGCGATTCAGATTTTGAAGAAAAGGTTTTGAAATCACAGATTCCCGTCTTGGTAGACTTTTGGGCAGTTTGGTGCGGACCCTGCAAGATGGCAGAGCCTGTTCTCGAGGAATTGTCTGACGAAAATAAAGACAAACTTGTTATAATGAAATTAAACGTTGACGAGAATCAAGAAAGTACGCTCAAATACCAAGTTATGTCGATTCCTACAACCATTCTTTATAAAGGAAGTCAGGAGGTAGGACGTCAAATTGGTTTTGCAGGAAAAAATGCATATGAAGAATTAATAAAGAAAGGAATTTAGCCCGCCTACACTAAAGTTACGGCGAGGCGAAGGGGGGTGAATTAGTATGGGTCCAGATGATACAACTAAAAAACCAAGTTCTGGGATGCCTATGACTGGGGGAGGTATGAGCTCAGCAGCGGATGATACTGCACCTACTATGCCAACGGCATCTGATGATGATACGGGTATGGCGAGCGCTACCGGACCGGTGTCTACAACAGTAGACGAACCCACACAAATGCCAACAGGGATGCCGGGTGGTATGGGAACAAGTGTTCAGCCTACGGACGAACCGGTAGCACCACTTCCTGGTGGTCAATCTACGTCGGGAGCTATGGGTAGTCCGATGGGTGGAGAACCTACTGAAGAGGTACCGGAAACAACGGTAAAAGAGCCTGAAGAGGATACTGGCCCCGGAGTTCCACCAAAAGGCGGAATGATGGGTGGAGCTATTTAAAGAAATTTCCTTTGGAATATCTTAATTACCCACGCGAAGGGCTTCTGGAATTTTCAAAACTTTTTTTAAAAAGATATTTATGTCTGAGAAACAAGAATTTGCTCCAAAACCAGCCGAAGGAAAGCCATGGGATGTTGCTATTATTGGTTCGGGTCCTGCGGCTTTAACTGCCGCAATCTATACTACGCGTGGTGCTGCTTCAACTTTAATCATTGGGGGCGAGTCCTGGGGAGGACAACTCATGCTGACCACGACCGTTGATAACTTTCCCGGCTTTCCTGATGGGATTCAAGGACCTGATTTAATGAATTTAATAAGAAAGCAGGTAGAACGTTTTGGAGCTGAGTTTGTGCAAAAAAATGTTGACGAAGTCAACCTTGAAAAGGTCCCCTTTGAACTAGTTTCAGCCGGCAAAAAATATTTGGCTAGAACTATTGTTATCGCGACCGGAGCGGATACTAAGTGGCTTGGGGTTCCCGGGGAGGAAAAATTGCGCGGGCGCGGCGTTTCTTCGTGCGCTCCTTGTGATGCACCTTTCTTTAAAGGTAAAAACGTAGCCGTTGTTGGTGGCGGAGATTCTGCGATGGAGGAAGCATTGGTTTTGACCAAATATGCCAATACGGTAACAATTATTCATCGAAGAGATGAATTTAAGGCATCAGCCGTTATGCAGCAAAAGATTTTTGATAAAGAAAAGGAAGATAAAGTTAAAATTTTATGGAATACCGAGATTGTGGAGTTTATCGGGGAACAAAAGTTAGAAAAAATTAAAATTAAGGATAGCAAGACGGGAGAAATTAAAGAGGTGCTGATGGATGGAGTGTTTGTGGCAATAGGTCATATTCCGGCAACGGGAATGTTTAAAGAAAAACTGGAACTTGACGAGAGAGGTTACATAATTAGGATGCCGACGGAGCATCACGAGGATGTGGTTGAAAAAAAGCACTTCCACACAAAAACGAGCACTCCGGGAGTGTTTGTGTCGGGAGACGTTCACGATCATGTTTATAGACAAGCCGTTACCGCAGCAGGCTTTGGCTGTATGGCCGGAATGGACGCACTAAGATATTTAGATAAGGCAGTGCCTACGTGGTAAGTTTAATTTTGTTTAGTAATTCGGTAAGGGTAACGAAACCCGTATCGTAAATCGTCTTACGTCTTACGTAACCGAAACGGGCATCTTAACCCTAACCGCTAGACTATTTATTCGTAGATTGGCATTTTATTTCTTTGCTGGTTGACATATTCATTTCTTTCTTGCAGAATATCTGTTATTGCGTTTCGCGAATACTTTTTGGATGAAGCGAACGCAACAAACTTGTTTATGGTAAAAGTTGGACAAGGTCTTCTAGAAAAACTGGTGCCTATACTTCTTGTTGCTTCTATTGGTCTTGCCTTCGTAGTAGGAGTTTTGTGGCAGAAAGTGAGTAGCCTTGAGGGTGGTAGTACCAGGGTGTCAGGGACTAGCGGAAATACGAATACCCAACCCCAAGCTGGAGGAAACGAGGCCCAAGCTCCAAGTAACCTGGATAATTTGGAGGCGGTTGTAGGAAGTATCCAGATTAATACAGACAAATTTAAATCCTGTTCTGAATCTGGAAAATATAAGGATAGGGTGGAAAGTGACTATCAAGCCGGCATAGCAGCCGGAGTATCCGGTACTCCCGGAAATTTTATTGTTAACGATAAAGGAGAAACTTGGTTTGTTCCCGGAGCATACCCTTTTGACCAAGTTAAAATAGTTGTTGACATAGCAAGAGGAGGGGATGGAACTTTACCGCAGGGTGTCGAGAAGTTGTCAAGCGACAGAGCTTCTAAACTCACGGCCATCAGTGAAAAAGATCATGTACGTGGCAATAGAAGTGCCAAGATCAAGCTGGTTGAATACTCGGATTTCGAATGCCCTTTTTGCCAGAGGTTTCATCTAACTGCTAAACAAGTGCTTGACGAGTATGGAAACGATGTAGCCTGGGTTTACAGGCACTTCCCACTTGACCAACTTCATCCAAAAGCCCGACCAACAGCCGAAGCGTCAGAATGCGTCTATGAGCTTGGAGGAGATGAGGCCTTCTGGAAGTTTACGGACGAAGTGTTTGGAGTATAACTTTATGATTGGTGACTAGCGATTTGTGATTGGTAGAAATTCCAATATTTTGTAACAAATAACCGCAGCCGAGCCCCAGACATTGAAAGACCTGTTAATGCCATACATTGGAAGTTCCACGATTATGTCTACTTCGTCTAAAACTTCCTTGGAGATTCCGTCCGTTTCATTACCGACAACAATTGCAACAGGTAAATTTATTTTTGTAGCAAGTAGCTTGTAGCTGGTAGCTTGGGGATGTTGTTCAACAGCTATTATCTGTATCCCTTTATCCCTTAATCTCTTAATTAACTTAATGACTGATTTCTCTTTCTCCCAAGGCACCCAAGCCTCGGTCCCAACCGCTGCTTTGTGGATCCTTGAAGACGGCGGATATTCCATCTTCCCGCACAAATACATTTTGGTAGCAGCAACAGAATCAGCTAAGCGGAAAAGTGAGCCGATGTTATAAGTATCGATGATGTTATCTAAAACAAAATAAATCGGATTTCTTTTAACTATTGCCAAATCTTCATTGGTTGGTTTTGACTTTCGTAATTCTTTGGCGTTTAGTCTTGGCACAATTAGTATTATATAATACAGGCTTTCTGTGATATAATTAGCCATTGAATCAGCTTATTTTTTCAAATCCATGTGTTCGTTGCGGTAGAGAGAGGGTAGTAAAAAGTGTTAAGAAAGAACGAGTAGACCGTTCACTTGTCGTTACAACAATTACTTCATGCCCTGATCCTGAGTGTCAGAAGAGAGTGAATAGAGGTCTTGCTGTGGAGAAGGAGAAGAGGGAAAAGATGGCTAGCGAATTTCTACAGAGGGAAAAAGAAAGAAAAGAGAAAATTTTAATAAAACTTCGAGAGAAGAGAGAAAGTAAGAGAATACTTCTCAGGAATTAAAGCTGCGAACTGTGGACCAGGTTCGAAATTTCTTCATGACTACAACTGAGTATTATCTTATACCTAATTTTAACATGGCAAGGTAAAACATTATGGAAAATGCTGACGCTACTGTCGTAAATCAAAATACTGTCTCACCTCAGCCGAATGATTCGGTTAATCAGTCGAATGTTTCCATATGCCCAGAAGATCGTTTGCCTGAGGAAACAAAAGGACAGATACAGGAGATATGTAAGAATCCTGAAGTTGAGCAAAAAAGAAGAGTTAATCACCAAGAAGCAATGAGAATGAATACTTATTCCTTGAAAAATGGCAAGTTTTCTAAGAACTTCCCCACTCCTGATTTTTTATTTGAGTATTTTAACTTCCTCGATGACCTTGAGTTCAATAGTTCAGATGAGGTACGACAAGCTATGGTGAAGCTGACAATTGATAACCTGAAACGAGCAACTTTGCAAATGCACATAGAACAGGAGAAAGGAGGTGAACAGGACAGAAATTTATCAAAGTTAATTCGAGAAACATTTACAATGCTACAAGTGTTGCTCAACCCTAACGCTTTGCAAAACCTGATTGGCAATCAGATGAATACTCAAATTAACCTTGGTACTATTAATCATCTTAATGACGATGAACGACAAACAGCACTCAACATCATTAAAAACGCTTTGGCAGGAACTGACGCTCAAGCTGGAAAATAGCCCTCAAGAATTGCATGACTTTTACTTGAGAGAATACCAATGGTTCTTGGAAGACCCAAAAAGACTTGAAGCTTACCAACATAGACCTTTACCTATTTCCGAATGGATTGAAACACCTTATGGAAGTGGTCTTGCTGGGGTAATTCGACCAAAAATCAAACAAACACTGGTTGAAATATTTGAAGACCCAGATAGGTATGATGAAATCGTTATCGTTGGAGGAATTGGAATAGGAAAATCATTTTTGAGTGGTGCAGGCGCAGCATATCTTATTCATCGGTTATTATGTCTTCGAAACCCTAAGAAATACTTTGGCCTAGCTGGGTCAGTTCCTATCGCTATTATGAATATGTCGGTTAATGCCTTGCAAGCTAAGAAGATCGTCTTTGGACAAGTTGTAGACGCTGTAAAAGCACCTTGGTTCAAATTTCAAGGATATCAACCAGACGACAAAATTCATAGTCACTTGAAGCTACCAAAAAATATTGAAGTTATTCCTGGAAACTCACAAGATACTTATTTTGTAGGTTACGACCTGTTTGCTGGAATTCTTGATGAAGGAGCTTGGCATGAGGTTACAGACGAGAAAGATTATGCTGAAGAAGGGTACAACGCTATGCAAAGACGAGTTAAATCTCGTTTTCCGAACAAAGGCAAGTTATTTATTATCACTTCACCAAGATATGTTGACGATTTCGTGGAACGGAAATTCAAGGAAGCCGAAACTAATCCTAGAATTTACGCCAGACGAATCCGCGCTTGGGAGTCCATGCCGAAAGATATGAATACTTCAAGTTACTTCTACTTTGATCCAGATAGAAACGTTATTTATGAGGAAAATGAAATGACCCCCTACTTGTATTCAAAGGTAGAAAATGTTTAACATACTTCAATAAAATTCACTATAATTACCTTAGCGTTGCCATAAAAAAGGGAAATCATGGAATTATTTAGAATATTAAGTCTCACATTACCCTTATTACTACCTGGTATTGTTTTAATAGTTGTACTGAAATTAAAGCTATTTTCTAGCTTAGATATTCCTTTAGATTTTGGTCTGTTGATAAACAACAAGAGACTATTTGGAGAGAATAAAACACTAAAAGGCGTTTTAACAATGATATCTATAGCAGTTTTAGTTTCTTATGTTTTGTATTTAGGGTACAAAGCTGGCTATTCTTCATATATCAGTCCAGTTTTTTCCCAATCCCCAATTTTTATAGGAGTTATTTATTCTTTATCATATATATTAGGTGAGTTAGTTAACAGTTTTATTAAAAGACAAATGAACATATCAGCAGGTAGAATTACACATACAAAATTCAAAAGCTTACAGACGTTCTTTGACCTGACGGATGGAATTATTGTTGTGGTATTTGCATTGCTAGTCTTTACGTCAGCCTCGGTAAACCAAGTATTAACAGCAGGAATTATCGGGATATTCTTGCATTACTGCACTGATTTATTTATGAAGAGACTGAGATTAAAGCATTAGTTTTAGGAGTAGACTACTTGCCAAAGGAATAGTCAGATTATCTGTTCCATAAGAAGAAATTCTTTCCACAAGAGTAACTATTAAAGCTATCGAAACTACAAAAACAAACTGTTCAAATTTAAAGATTACAAGTAGTACAGATAATGTTGAAACAAAAAAGACTACTGACCCATAAGTTAGTTTTTTATTGGAAATATCTCCTATAATTCCAGCTAAGGGGTCTGAGATTGCTAATATCAATACCGAGGCTAGATAATTTGTCATCGAACCGTTGGCTAGTAAATATGCAATCAGTATTCCTAGAGGTAAAAAAATCTCCCCGTATGTTTTCCTTTTAACGTTATGAATGGAAGAAAAAAACTTTACTCCATACGATAAAGAAATTATTACTAAAAAAACTAACACAAAAGTAATAAATACTGGTGGTTCTAATATAGAACCCATTATTGCTCCAAACAAACCAGACAAAATATGAGCTATTCTTCGAGTTAACTCTTTATCAAAGTTATTCCTTCGAGTGATGTATTCGAGAAACAAAAGAATGAGTAAGAAAACGCTAGAATAAATTAGACCTGTTAAATAACTATTCATATCTGGTATATAGAGTATAAAGTGGTTTGTTTGTTTTAAAGTGATTTCTAATTGCTTTTAATCTTTTGATATTGAGTCTGTTTATAAGAAACTTTCCTTTTGATAGTTTAATGGCTTCCCATAGTGAAGACTTCCTAAAACCGATTTTATTTAAAAGGTAATCAGCAAAAGTATAGTTAAAAGTTACAATAGACGATACAGGAGCATGCTTAAAAGCTTCTTGAAGTAGTCTACCAAATACACCTTTTGACCTATGTGATTCAATAACATATCCAGCAGCTAATTCTTGAAACTCTTTGGTGTAAGGAATTCGGAGAAGCCATCCAACTACAGTGGACCCATTAATAGCAACCAATAAGAGACTTTTCTTATAAGCATTTTCAAGTTCATCGATTGGACGAGGAGACAAGTTGGAATCTGTTCTACAGACTTGGTATATCTGATTAAGAAGAGATTCAACATTAGTTTTCTCAATAGTTGTTTTGATTGTTATTTGTGCCATATTTGAAATCCTAAAGCAATTATCAGTAATACGAAGGCTAGAGTTAACCAAAATCCGTATGTACGTGTTTTCTTAACAGGAATTCTGGATATCTGTAGAAGACTTACAGTAACCATTACTGGAATTGCAACGATGGATATAATTTGAGGATAAAATTGTTGTATAAAGAATAATACGATTGCTGTGAGAGATACATGACATACAACAATACCAGCATAATAAAGTTGATTATTCTTAATTACAAACCCTTCAACATTAAACCTGATTAGCCTGAAAGCACCTGTAGCTAGAATTAAAAACCCAACTAATATGCCGAATAAATTAGGAGAGAGATATTTCCAGAAAAGCAAGGCAGAAAATACCAAGTAGTTGAAGAAGTCAAAAGAACCATCCAATTGTCGTCCAAACTCAGATTCATTATGCGTCTTCCTGGCAATAAATCCATCCAGGCAATCTAAGAAAAAGGCAATAATAGCAGATGAAATTGCAAGAAATGGTAAGTTTTGAAGGAGTAGTACCACAGCTATCCAGCCAGCAGCTAAACCAAACATTGATATTATTCCTGGTAATCCTAGATAGTCAAAAACTCCTTTATATTCTGTTTTCATAGAATAGTTATTTCTCCTGTACTACCATTTACAATTACCTTTTCGTTGTTTTTAAGCTTAGAACATGCATCTTCCACAGCTACCACCGCTGGTATTCCAATTTCTCTGGAAACTATTGATGCATGAGAAAGGGCATTACCCCGCTCAACAATCAATGCCGCTGCATTTAAAAATAATAGTGTCCATCCTGGATCGGTATGTTCAGTAACAAGTATTTTTCCTTTAACATTTGCTTTAGGGTCAAAGTCTTTTACAATAATTACTTCTCCCTGAAATACACCTTTAGACACCCCTAAACCAGTCAATCTATCTTTAGCTAAGTTATTGACTGACTCATCGGCCCTGTTTTCTAAGGGAGCTATCAAACCAGAAGAGACAATTCTTCTACCAAGATTCTTTTTGGAAAATCCTGCAAACAAATTTTTTCTTTCTTTGATCTTTGTCTTAAACGAGTTTTCAAAAGAATGTCCTAAAATTATATCTTGAATTTCATTGGTAGTTAGATAAAAAATATCATCTCTATTATCTATTAATCTTGCATCAACAAAACGAGTTCCTAATGCTAAATAAGCATCCCTTGCTAATCCAAATACTTGAGCACGGTAAAATCTAAAGCGTTCACGCTTTGAAATCCCACTTTTAGCTTGATAAAGGACAAATTTAAATAGAGGGTTCAAAAGAAATCTTTTTAAAAATGAATTATCGAAGGAAATTTTCCAATCGGAACGCTTACTTAATTTTTGGTTAAGGTTATTGCTGTCAGAATATCCTTCTGCACTTGAAACAACAAAACTAACAAAAGTAGGCAAGCTTTCGCTCAGTCTAGGATTTTCTAGTTTCAGTTCATCAGGTGAGCGACCACCATATTTTGATAGGTATTTTTCAATTTGTTGGCGAACTTCATCATATTGTTTTTCTTTTAATATTGCTTCAGTAGCTTTTTCTTGATTTCCTTTGTTATCATTCAGCACTCTTTTTACACTATGTGCCAGCACACCTAATTCCCTTATTGGTTCGACACTTGTATGATCGTATATTCCACTTAGTAATTGAATATAAAGATCGTCATTGTCCTTAGGGAAAAATGCTTTCCTGAGTATGCCATGAAATACCATTGTTCTAAAATCATTTAGAATTGGAATTGCCCATTGCTGTAATAAATCTTTTTCGATCTTGGAATATGTATTCAGTATTTCTGAAGCATTCAATTGACTCCATTGAACTGATTTGTAGATTTCATAGCTTGTTAAATAACTCCTTGTAAATTTGTCAGATAATCTGTTAGTTTGAAGAAGTAGCCAGATAAAACGAAGTGCTGTTGTAGCCAAATTTAATCTTGCATTTAGTGACATCTTTGCCTTACTTGTCTGTTGAGCTTGTTTCTTCTTAGCAGGCATTAGCATTGCTTCAAAAAAATCTTTGTTGTACTTATAACCTGGAAGTAAAGCAACAAGTTTATACCAATTACTTATGTTGTAATAGACCCTGCCATCTATATATCCAAGCATATTGTCAAAAACATAAATTTTATCTGAAAGCTCAGAGTCACTTTTTCCCAGAAGCTTTAGGAACTCAGGATATACTTTTGAGTAGAGTCTTCGAATAAATGTGTAAGTTAAAGGCAACGTAATCCCTGGATAACTTTCGGCAATGTTGGTATTATCCCATTCAATTGTATAATCCACTTTACTTGTTGTAACGGGACGAAATTGTAAAATTGCAGCTTCATCATCAGTAATAGACCATTCGATATCTAATGGTTTTCCTTCTTGTCGTTCTAAGATTATTGCGACATCAATAACCTTTGTTATTATTTTTGGAAAGTTAGTAGGCAGTTCTTCAGTGATATTTTTGGTGCTTTTACTTACAGTAAAATTTTTTGTAAGATTTCCTTCTACTGTAGTGTTCTTCCATGAATCTGTGTATGCGAAATCGATTTGATTAAAACCATTTTCTGTAAAAAGAACACCGCTTTTTTTACCATAAAACATTTTTTGAATAATTATGCTTCCTCCCTGGTTAAAATCTGAATATCCCTGAGTTTTTATATATCCCAAGACCCTAAGTGAGTACAAACTCTTTGCACATTCGATACTACATTTCTCAATTGTTTTAACCTTCGTATCCTGATCTAAAAATGTAACGTATTGTCCAGCAAAAGAGCTTGATTGTAAATCTTCCTGTAAAGCTGATGTTCTATAGCTAACTTTCTGAAATTCTAATCTATGCAGTTTTTCTGATAACTGGTTAATAAACTGATGATTTATTTCAAGGATAGTAAATAATCTGTCAAATTCAAATCGATACTGTTCATCGCTAAATTTTCCTTTTAAAAAGGCGACTGCTAGGTTGGTTAGTTGGCTATTTACGCCTCTCCAGTTAACAAAAAAGTTGCTAATTTCTATTACCTCAAAACGAGGAACGAGTGAAGGGAATCTCTCCAAGAGAATAATTAAGTTTCTTGCTTTCTGACCGATAAGCTCTATATTTTTTACCATATAATATTTGCCAAGATCGCAAATCCCAAAAAATTGATTGCTCCTATGGCTATTACGCCAGTATCTGATTTTCTCCCTATAGTGATCCAGACTAGTACTATTAATAGGCTAAAAAGTACAAAAATATAAGACTGTTTTAGAAAAGTTAATCCGAGTCCCACAGTCAAAGACAAACCAATAAGAACTAAGAGTGCGTTACTCCTTCCCCAAACGGTACTATAAGTATCTTTTACTGCTTTTCCTGCCTTATCATATCTTGGTTTAAACTTTCTCAGTACCTCGATGCTCATCGGTGCGAAAGTCAAAATAGCTAAAATAATTAACGTTTGAGAAGTAAAAGTAATTATTTGAGAACTTGTTGCTACAACAAAAAACATTCCGAAAAGTAAGAATATGACTTCATGGATTAAAAAGTATGTTGTGAAATGTTTATCGAGCCATCTTGGAATAAAAAAATCCTTTGCCATAAGAAGGGAGTACAGAAAAACAAATAAGTAAAGTCCAAGTACTTTCTGTCCCACCAAATAGGCAGATATAACCTCAATAGCAAGTGCGAATAAGCCTAGGTATAATACCTGCTTTTTTGAAACAAGCCCTCGTGGAACTGGTCTGTCTGGAAAATATTTCAAGTCATGGTCTGAATCCCTAAATTCATCAATTGCTCTCTGACGCAACAGGAAAAAGAAAAATACACTACTCAACAAGAACAAATTTATAATTGAACCCTGAGTATTGAATGCCCAAATATTCCCACTAGAGGAAAGTCCAAGCGTCAAAGCAGCAAACCCAAATGCAAACATTAGAACAGAAGATACAGGAAATCTTTCTTTAATATACAAAATAATAGCTAACATATTTATCCTTAAAAGTGTAAAATCAGTTATGGGCTTAATCTTGGTCTTTTTATGATTATACAATCAATTGCTCAGATAACTTCGATATCCCGTCCAAAATACTTGATTATCCTTGATATTGTAATTGATAACTTCCTATATTATGTCAAAACTAAGCGGGAAATTCTTGAGGTTTTTATTATCAGGTCAGTTTTACTGTCAACTTACATCATTGCATCAAGAATTTTCAGGCTTTATTTTAATGTTGAGTCAAAGCTACATAAAGAAGTTTTAAATCTAAAGCCAGATAGGTATCTCATTGTAGCTAATCACCGAAGCGCAGTTGATCCCTATCTAATACTCGCAACTCTACCATTCAACTCTTTCAAATCCTTATTACCCATCAGGTTTTTTACAGCTAACATTTATCTTAAAAGATGGTGGCAAAGATTTTTTTTGATGTCCTTTGGTAGTTTCAGAGCATACTCAGTGGAAAGCAAGGTATCTGGTGTCAAAGGTGGCCTTTATCTATCAGACATGGGTCAATCCCTTCTTATATTTCCAGAGGGAAAACGCAATCGGTATAACTCTAAGGTCGAGCCTAAAATTGGTGCTGCTTACTTAGCTCAACGAAGAGATTTTATGATTTTACCTGTATCTATAGATTATGTTAATAAGAAAACTAAAGTAACTTGGGGAAAGCCATTTAGAATAAATGATAGGTTGAGAACTAAGGATTTAAATCAACTGACGAGAATTATCTTTAATCGGGTTTTAAAATTATCAGATCAGAGATGAAATTATATGAAAACAAAAACAATTATTTTGACAGGAGGTACGGGAGTCTTTGGTAAATATCTAATTGAAGATTTATTAAAAGGTAAACCAAGAATAATTTTACTAGTTAGAGCTGATTCTCAAAAACAAGCAAACGACAGAGTTAAAAAGTTATTCAAATCAAATTCCCTCCCTCCTGATAAAGTTACAGTTTTAAACTGTAATCTAACACAGAAGAACTTAGGTTTGAATTCTGAGAACTTCAAAATTCTCAAACAAACTACCACGCATATCCTTCACGCAGCAGCTTCTACGAAATTTACCTTACCTCTAGATGAAGCAAGAAGAAATAATGTTGAAACGACAATGAAACTGTTAGCTTTTGCAAGAAACTGCAAAAATCTTGAAAGGTTTGGGTTTGTAAGCACTGCTTTTGTGGCAGGAAAAAGGTCAGGAATAATTTTAGAAGAGGAATTTGAACATAGTGCTGGATTTTTAAATACATACGAGGAAAGTAAATATGAAGCAGAAATGATTGTAAGGTCAATGATAAATTTACTTCCTATAGTAATATTTAGACCTTCCTTAATTATTACTCCCTATAAAAAATCAGATATTAGCCCTGTTAATGCTCTTACTTTAGGTCTTTTTCTAGCACGTAAGGGATTTCTTCCTATACTTCCTGGTTACAAAGAAAATAAGCTGGATATCATTGGAGGAACAGTAGCTTCTCAAGTTGTGGCTAAAATCTTCTTAAAAGAAGCATTGCATTATTCAACATACCATGTAACTAGCGCTGAAAAGTCTCCTAGCATAGAAAATTTTATTCGTATTGTTGAGCAACAATCAGGTAAAAAGCTACCTATGCGGTTTTGCGGTGACATAGAAAATTACTTATTAGAGCTGAAAAAGATTACTCGATTCAGACCAGATTTAACCGCAATTTATAGAAAGACACAAAGTTTTCTACCTGAATTGGCCTTCCCTAAAATCTATGACAATAGAAACCTGTTAGACGAACTAGAACTTAAATCTTTTAGTCATGAACCAATAAATTTAGTTCAAGCTATTTTGAAATGACTATCAATTTCTGCGATACTGAATGATATGGATATGTTAATTACTTATGTATTATTAGCTTTATTTCTATTACTGGCTGCTCATTTATTAGCTCTTCCTCTTATAAAAAAGAGGCCTGTTTTTATAAAGGGTACAGAAGAAACCCTCTTTTTCATGGCATTATTTGCAATAATAGCTTCTTTAACTCACCCTCTGATATATATCGTTGCTATAGCTATTGGACTTTTAATTTACTATACTAAATCTTGGATTGTATATGGAGTATCACTGGAAAATATTAGTACCGCTCTTGACAAAGCAATATTAGCTACAAGGGCAACAAGCAACAAGACCATTAATGAATATGAAATAGATAACAATATGACAATAAAACTTACTAATTTAGGGATGAGACTATGTTATATTCAGTATAGAAGTAAGGCGTATTCTAAAAAATCAGAGTTAACAAAAGAAATATTTAGAAAGTTTATACAAAATTATTTCATATAATCTTAGTCGAAAGGAGGTGGATATATGGCAAAAGTAAGCGCATCAGTGGTAATTAATAAACCTATTCAAGAAGTATTTAAGTATACAGCTTCTCCTGTAAATGGTCCAGCGTTCATACCTAACTTAAATGAGAATACCAACATTCAGCCAGAGCAACCAGGCTTGGGGCAGACTTTTGACTGGCGTTTTAATATGGCTGGGGTTGATCTAAAAGGTAAAGCTGAGGTAACTGAATATGAGGCGTCTCATAAAGTTACTATTAAAACGACTGGAGACAGCAACACAACTTGGATTTATACTTTCCAAGAAGAAAGTGGTGGAACACAAGTATCTGCTGAGGTTGATTATGAGATTGTAGAAAGTGCTTTGCAAAAAATCGCAAACAGGGTCCTGATTGACAAACTTAATCAGCGAACGGCAGAGCAAATGCTCGAAAACCTTAAAACTATCTTAGAAGGTTAAATAAACGTTTATCTAACAAAAGCGATCTGTATTAACTTCTAGTATGGATCGCTTTTATTAATCAGAGGTTTGTCAACTCGTTCACTGAAACCCCTAAAGCTTTTGCAATCTTCCACATCACAAAAACAGTGGGGTGATATTTACCAAGTTCTAGATGACCCACATAGGTAAGGTGTAATCCTGCTTTCTCAGCCAGTTCTTGCTGAGTCATCTTCTTCTCCTTCCTCACCTCTTTCAATCTCTCACGGAGTTTAGAAGTAAACTCCTCCCTCAATTTTTTATTAGCCCGCTCATCTTGCGGTGTTTTGAATAATATACTCACATCTTAGATTTTCTAGCGTAGACATAGTATTTTATATAGCGTACTCATCTAGTATTTGTTATAATCTGGCTTAACAACATCAAAGATGGGAGGTGATTAAATGAAAAAGTGCAAATCATGCAAGGCTGAAATACCATCAGACGCTAAAAAATGCTCTCATTGTGGTACTGATCAGAGAGGTTGGTTTAGACGACACCTGATACTTACTGGACTTTTAGTGTTATTCATTATCGTCATAGCTGGAGCTATTGCAGGAAGTGGTGGTAGTGATAAAAGTACAAGTCAGTCAACTGCACAGACAACTAGTGCTGAAACAAAACCAGTCGAACCGATGAAGATAACCGCACGAGAATTGGCAGACGACTTTGATAGCAATCAGGTAGCTGCTGAAAGTAAATGGAAGGACAAACGAGTTGAATTCAGTGCTGAGATAACAAATATCACAGATACTGGTCTGTCATTCAGTCGAGTGGCTTCCAAGGAATTCTCGCTTGCTCAGATTAGCTGTCGTATAAAAGATAAAAGCCAACTCTTGTCACTTAAAAATGGTCAGACAGTGACTGTGAAAGGTATTGTAGGCAGTCAAACGATCGGAGTAATTGATGTCAGCGATTGCGAAGTGATCAAATGACAAAGTCTTCAGCAACTATATTTTTAAGCCAGTTGCCCCTCCTGGCTTAAAGTGTTGGCTTCAAAACAATCCAGAAAAGAAGTGTATTGACATACACGCATTAAATGCGTATGATAAATACGCCATGAAATACGCCGAAATTGGAAGATTGATTAAATCAGAACGCGAAAAACGAGGTTGGGAGCAGGCTGATTTGGCATCGATGATATCACGAGGGCAGCAAGCGGTTAGTCGATGGGAAAAGGGTGATTCGCGTCCAAGGCAAGACGACTTGCTTAAACTAGTTGATATTTTTTCGGGAGATCCTGATGAGTGGTTAATCAAGGCAGGTTACCAGGTAGAAGAACCAGACCTATCCCTTGCTCCATTTTTACCACTGAATAATTTGAGCCCTGAAAATTTTGAGCTATTTTCTAGAGATCTTGTTCAAGCACTCAATCCCACTACAGATGTACATCGATATGGTACTCAGGGCCATAAACAGGAGGGTATTGATCTATATGCTAAGTATCCAAATAACGCTGTCCATGATTATCAATGCAAGAGGCATAAGCAATTCGGGCCTGCTGATATTAACGCTACAGTAAAGGCTACTTCATTAATAGCCAAGAAGCACCATCTACTTTTGGCTCGGAGAGCAACTCCTGAATCAAGGAAGGCTATGGATAAGAATAAGGGCTGGGTCCTTTGGGATATAGAAGATATTTCAGCCAAAGTTCGGAGTTTATCTCCAGATGACGCTATCTGTATAGTTGACACCTATTTCCCTGGCTGGCGGAAACGTTTTTTAGGAATTGATGAACCAAGTCCATGGTTATCACCCAAGAAGTTCTTTCTACCTCTTGAAAACAGACTGAAACTTTTCAGTCATGGTTGGAGTTTTGTTGGTCGTGCCAAAGAACTTCAAGCTTTGGACGAATTCCAAAACCAAAACGAACTAAATACAATTCTCTTAAGCGGCCGAGGAGGTATTGGCAAAAGCAGATTACTACGTGCATGGTCAACAAATTTGCCTAAACAAGTAAGAGTTGTATTTATTTCGCAAGGAGCAGATGTATCACCAAAAGATTTCGAATTGCTTCCAAAAGGGCTTGCATATCTGGTGATTGATGATGCGCACGATAGGTCCGATATAATATCGATCTTCAATACAATTTCTCGTTTGCGTCCTGAAATGAAGGTTGTTCTGAGCACTCGCCCTTATGGTATTCCCCGATTGCATGACGAACTTACTCAGTCAGGAAAGATGTATGACCGAGAAAAAACAATTGCCCTGACTGATTTGACTATAGAAGAAGCCAAAAAATTATCAGAGGAGATCCTCTCGGCAGTAGGCGGCAATATTCAATACGCTCAACGTATAGCAGAAATAACAAAGGATTGCCCACTCGCAACAGTTATAGGTAGCCAGTTGGTTGGTAGAGGGCAAATTCAGCCTGAAACACTTAACAACGACGAAGAGTTCAGGGAACAGCTAATGAGAAGCTTCAGAAATGTTGTGGCTGGTCAGATTGGTAGCTCAAATCCCGATGATATTCGAGATCTACTTGATTTAATAGCAACGCTTCAGCCGATAAATACTTCTGCTTCTGAGTTTCAAGAAATCGCTGAAAAATTGCTTGGTAGAAGATTTGACAAGATTATTAGGGACATCAGTGCATTAGAGGAAGCTGGTGTTTTGCTTAGGCGCGGCAGCAAGTTAAGAATTGTTCCAGATCTTCTGGCAGACTATATACGAGCTGATGCTTCATATGATGAAAAGTCAAAGAGTCCTACGGGATATGCAGATAAGGTATTCAGTTTAGCACGAAACGACTTGGCTACAAATTTACTTGTGAATATCAGTCAGCTTGACTGGCGATTTTCAACAAATGGTATTCAGTCAATGCTATTAAATGAGGTTTGGTCAAACCTGAAAGAACAATTTAAAAAAGCAAAAATATACGAGCGGTCCGCAATACTTACTGCATTAGGGAAAGTTTCATATTACCAGCCCAAACAGGCGTTAGATTTTGTCAAACTTGCATTAGAGGAGCCAACTAGTGAAGTGGAAGAGGATTATAAATCCTACTCCTTCTTGGCTCCATCCTACCGAATAGTGACAGAAAAAATACCACCAATATTAAAGTATGCAGCTTACCATCAGGAATTTTTGAACGAAGCTCTGGATTTACTTAAGGACTTAGCAAAAACAGATAAGAGATCACCCAACTCATATCCAGACCATCCTTTACGAATTCTGCAGGATTTGGCTTCAATAGAACCAGGAAAACCTGTTGGTTATAACGAGGCAATAGTGGATCACGTCATCACCTGGTTACAAGAAGAGGTAACTGATAACTTTTCCCCTTTTGATGTTCTTGACGTGTTACTTCAGACAGAGGGTCATTCGTCTGAAGCTAAAGGAATTACCATAACAATGAAAGCTTTCAAGGTCAGGCCAGAAGTGGTGGCTAACTTAAGGAAGCTAGTTGTTAATGCGGCTTTCGATATCGTAGTGAACAAGCCACTGAAAGATAGTTTGCGAGCGATTAAAACCATTAGTGAAGCATTAAGTTACCCTCATGGATTATTGGGCCAAAGTGTTACTGATGCTGATATAGCAGCATGGGAACCAGGAATACTGGATATATTAAAACGACTTGAGGAGGTTGCCTCAAATACCAATATTGACCCTTTTGTTGCAACTGAAATAAGAAGTGCTGTTTCCTGGCACTCGAGCTACAGTAAAACTACTACCAAGGCAGCCGCGAAAAAAGTATTGTCTGCAATTCCCATAAGCACACCTTATGAAGTTTCCCGCGCTGTAGTTGATAGTTGGGGTTGGACATTTGAAAGAGAAGACGACACAGGCAGGAGAGATGAAATCGCCATTATCGATTGGCGCAAGAATTTAGCAAAGGAGCTGGTTAAAACATACAAAGAAAAATTCTCTGCGTTAGTTGAGATGCTGGAAGAACGAATAAAAATCATGAATGAAGCTCTTATGTCTCGTCACCCAGATGCAGGGCCATTCCTGGCTGCTCTTATGGAAGAATCGATAGAATTTACCGAATACCTTGGTAACTATCTATTGTCCAATCCTCAATCGTCTCTTGCCCCTTGGTTTAATGTGGTTATTGTTGTAATTACACCAAAAAATCGGGATACCGCGATTAAGTTTTCTCAAGAGGCAGTGAAGAGTGGAAACAAAACGCTAACTCAATGCGTTGCAGGAGCATTTGGGTGGGGATTATATAACCTCCCTATATCAGATGCAGAAATTGATATCGTTAAGCAACTGACCTTATCCGATGACCCTTGGGTTAGACAAAGAATTGTTAGAGTTGTTAAAAGATTCTCCGATGACCAAAAAGGGATAGCGTTGGATATTTTGCTTGGAATGAGGTTCAATGATTCAAAAGAAATAGCCGATGAAGTACTCGGTGAATTTGAAGAAAAACATGGGAGATTCAAAATTGACGACCTGTCACAAGAGCAAATAATACAAATATTAGACCGACTTGTATCCTGTCCTTCGATTGACGATTACCACATCGGACTATTCCTGAGTAAATTGTCGTTTATCTATCCAGAATCAACTCTAAAAATGATGATGGATCGTATCGAGTACAAAGAAGCAAATCAAAAGCTTGAAAACTATGATGTACTTCCCTTTTCATGGAACCATAGCGCTCCTCTGCGATTTCATGAAACCAGCCAGTATGAACAGTTACTTCGAACAGTCAGGGATTGGTCCACAGTAAAAACAGATAATTGGGTACGCTTCCACTATGGCTCGGATTTATTTAAGTTGGTATCAGCTGGTTTTGATGAAGTGACTCTTAAAGTAGTTGATGAATGGGTTATATCGGCTAATGAGCGTCAGCTTATTGCCGCTACCGCACTTTTAGGTGAAGCTCCAAGAACATTTGTCTGGGACAAATCGGAGTTTGTGATTAAAATTCTTGATCAGGCTGAAAAGTTTGGTCCCACCTGCTACAAGAAGGTTTCATCTTCACTTCATAGTTCGGTACTTCAAGGTGTAAGGCATGGGACACCAGGTCAGCCTTTTCCAGAGGATATTCACCAACGCGATCGTTCTTACGTAATGATGCAAAAATTACCTCCTGGTTTACCAGCTTATAGATTTTATAAAGCATTGTATGAAGAAGCCAAGGTTAATATTGACCAGCATACCATTGAGGATTTAGATCTTAGCGAGGATTAGTTGTAATTCGCAAGACTGAAAATGAAGATTAAGAATAAAAATCGAATTATTTACGATGAACGCTATTACAAATCTCAATTTTTATTGAGAAAACAGGAATTTCAGGACGCTATTTTGAATTTTAAAAGAATCTTTTCTGGTCTTGGTTGTCAGATTCCTGACAAAAGTTTTTCAAGTTTAAGCGAGTTTAGAAAATGGAACAAAGAATTAGCGCGAAAACATATCGAAACTCTGAGAAAGAGTCCGATCACTGAACCATACTTCCCAAAATGGAAAGATGAGATTAATAAAATTCTTAGGCAATTTAATTTAGATGACGGTTATTTTATATTCGTCTGGTTACACATATTTTTAGGGGTGAATAGTTATCAAAGACCTCTTTTTGAAATTTATACTCAGAAGTCGAGCGATAGTGACGAAAATGAATTATTATTGAAAATTTACCCTCATACAAGAAGGGAAGATATTGATATAAACTGGCCAATAATAAAACAGGCCCAAAAAACACTCTTGAATTACAAAGCTAGAGATAAATCGATTTATTTTGAAAAAGACTTAAAAATTTATAATGAATACTTGGAAATAAAGAAATTTCCATTAGGTGAGAGGTTTCAGAAATATGGTGAACGCGATATTTACGAAATTCTGGCAGAAAATAACGATCTTACTTCTAGCGGTATCGAAAAAATTATTAAGCGGATTAAAGATCTCCTTCTTAAATAATTTCCTCAATTATAAGTAACATTTTATCTGTCAGCTTACTTCTAAAAGAAGGTCATTTATAGTCTAAAAGTATCAACAAAAGGTACTGATAGACTATGAAGACAGACGATAGATATTTTAGGTCAACCAATTTTTACCTCTGCGCGTTCCTATTTTCCAAGGGCTTCGAACTTGTAAATGTTGATAAACTGACCGACCCCAGACGAGCAATTTTTGTCTTCCGTGATACTCCTGATCGTGAGTTTTTAGTTCACCAATACAGCTTCGCTAAGGAAGATTCTCCCGACATTCTTGTGGACGTTCGTAAATTAACTCTGGCAATCAAGACGCTAAAAGAAAACCTTTATCAGAACAAATTTTAACCATGTTAAAGAAAAAAGCGATTATTGAATACCAAGAATTAGTAAAGAAAGTCTACAAACTAGACATTTCTTTTGATGAAGCAACAGTTCAGGCAAACAAATTACTGAATTTATTCCGAGCGGTATACAAACCTCTACCGATAAATTGGCAAGAATTACTTAATAAAAAGTATGCAGCAATACCAAGTTAAATTATGAAGGGAGGTGATAAAAAATGGGCAAAATTTTTACTGTAGATGAAGGAGGATTGCCTCTAATTCCTGAAGGCGAATATAAAGCCGTGTTTACTAAATATGAGGAGAAAAAAGCATTGGCTTATGGGGACGCTTTAAGAATTGATTTTGAGATCAAAGAGGGAGACTTTAACGGTACAGTTCTTAACACTCTAGTTTCAGAGAGGCTATCACCAAAGTCGAGATTTGGTAAGTTAGTCAGTGCACTTACAGGACAACCTCTAAAGGCAAAGGACGGAGTTGATTTGGACGAGTTACTAGGAAAACCTTGTTCGATTGTCGTTGGGACCACCGAAGGCAAAGCAGGTTATGGTGACTTTTCTACGATTGTAGAGTTCAAAGAATTATCAGAAGAATGATAATTCTTTTTAACTTTCACTCTAGGCATAAGTCGAATTTATGCCTAGGAATGAGGGCTAAAAATGACTACATCTAATACTAATACAAATCAAATATTGGAGCAAGCGTTACTTCTATCTGAAAAATTGAAATGGAGTATTGTATGTGTTGGTAAAGGTGAAAAAATACCATTAGTCCCCTGGAAAGAACTTCAAACTAGAAGAGCGACACGAAAAGAAATTATTAATTGGTTTACTTCATACCCAGAGGCAAATGTAGGTATAGTTTTGGGTAAAGTTTCGAACTTGATGGTAGTAGATATAGACCCTCGAAATGGAGGTAGCTACGAAGAATTTAAGGACGTAAAAACAGTAAAGGTTAAAACTGGTGGCGGTGGTTGGCATATTTATTTTCAATATGATGAAGGATTTCATAACCTTTCCAGTATAAGATCAGGAATTGATATCAAAACTGAGAAAGGTTATGCGGTTGCACCGCCATCAATTCACCAATCAGGAGACCTGTATAAATGGATAAGTAACCCGTTTGATACCCAGATTATCCCTATACCCGACTCAATAAAAGAATGGTTATTGAATGGCAAGCAAGAAATAAAACAGAACGACAAATCTACCAAAATAGAAGAAATCGTACGTGGGGTCTGTGCAGGTCAACGAAATACTAGTGCAGCCTCCTTAACTGGAAAACTTTTAAGAAGTCTTGAGGAAAAGGAGTGGGAGTCAATTGCTTGGCCTCTTATTAAATCCTGGAACAAAGAAAACAACAATCCGCCATCACCAGAAGAAGAATTACGTACCACTTTTGAAAGTATTAAGAAAAAGGAGTGGCAAAGAGTAGAGGAAGAAGAACAAAAGGGTTCTTTTACAAAACAGTTAATAGAAAAAATTTTAAGCAGCGGAGCTATTTTGTTTAAGGATGAATATGGCGATGGTTATATATCACCTGATGGAACAGGCAGAGAAATAATGAAACTTCGTTCCCGAAGTTTTAAGTTACTAGTATCACGCTGTAGCTGGCAAAACTTTGATGGTCAGCCTGTTCACACTGACGTAATCAGTAATATTACTCAAATGCTTGAAGCAAAAGCATTATTTGAAGGAGAGCAATACAACTTGTTTGTTCGAATAGCAAGGACTGATGAAGCAGTATGGTACGATCTAGGGAATGGTCCAGCTGTAAAAATTAACAAAAATGGATGGGAAGTTGTTTATAGTCCACCAATTCTATTTAAACGATTTTCCCATCAACAGCCACAGATAATACCTCAGAGGGGTGGTAGTGTTACTCAACTAGACAAATTTTTAAACATTAGCAATGAATCAGAAAGGCTGTTGTTTAAGGCTTTCACTATCTCGGCATTTATACCAAATTTCCCCCATCCACTTCTCGTTATACATGGACCTCAAGGTTCAGGAAAAACTACACCATTAAAGCTCCTTAAATCTTTAATTGATCCTTCTGGACTGAAAACGATGTCTGAACCAGATAATAAACGGGAATTTGTCCAATTAGCTTCTCATCACAGCTTTATATTTCTTGATAATTTATCCATGCTTCAAGGATGGTTATCCGATTCCTTAGCAAGAGCCTCAACTGGTGATGGTCTGAGTAAACGGGAGCTTTACAGCGACGATGAGGATATTATTTATTCACTCCAAAGAACTGTAGCATTAAATGGCATTAATTTGGTTGTTAGCAAAGCCGACCTTCTTGATCGTTCTATTTTAATTGGTCTTGAAAGAATTTCTGAAAAAGACAGACGACTTGAAGAAGAATATTGGGCAGAGTTTGAGAGAGAAAAACCATATATCTTAGGAGCAATTTTTGATTGTGTTTCAGAAGCATTACAGGAATATCCAAATATAAATCTCTCCTCACTACCTAGAATGGCTGATTTCACTAAATGGAGTTGTGCAATTACTAAAGGGCTGGGACTTCCTGAGTCAGACTTCTTACAAGCCTATTATCAAAAAATTGGTCAACAAAATGATGAAGCCTTGCAAGCAAGCCCTGTTGCTCAGACTATATTGGAACTGATGTCTGACAGAGATGAATGGCAAGGAACACCTACTGAATTATATGAGGAACTAAATAGACTTGCTTCAAGGTTAAAAATTGATACAAACAGTCGTTATTGGCCCAAAGACCCTCAATGGTTATATAAACGAGTACAACTTGTTCACTCAAATTTAATGGCTGAAAATATAAGAGTAACTCGCGATGAAAAATCTAGACCAAGAATTATTCTTATTGAAAGAGTCAAAAATACTGACGCTAGTGACGGAGTGTCGGAGCAGGCGGCCAATACTCCTGAGAATATGTCACCAGATAATCAACCAAAAGCTAATACTGACGGGGTTACTGTCGAAGAAGTCATGAGGATTTTTTCTCAACCGTCAGTAGAGTCAACGCCGACACTATTTCCCAAAAATCAAGAAGGTGTAAACGAAGAAAGTTATTGAAAAAAAGTTTAAAATTAGTAATAATGAATACGATGAATACATCTAATTTACAACAGGATACAAAATTAAATTACTTTATCTACTGTCGTAAAAGTAGCGATACTGAGGACAAACAGATGCTATCTCTGCCTGCTCAAGTACGAGAATTAACCAAATACGCACAGGATCACAACCTAACCGTTGTTGATGTATACCAGGAGTCAAGAACGGCTTTCAAAGTTGGACGACCTCTATTTAATGAAATGATGCAAAGAATTGATAATGGAGAGGCAAATGGCGTCCTCGTATGGCAAGCCAACCGAGTATCTAGGAATGCTCTAGATGGCGGTCTATTTATCTACTATATGAGTGAAGGTAAAATTGTTGAATTACGCACACCTGGTAAATCATACACAATCCTATCTGATAGATTTCAACTGCAAATTGAATTAATTATGGCTCAAAAGGATTCGGATGATAAAAGTGAAAGCGTCAAGCGTGGTAATAGAGAAAAGTTCTTCCAAAAGAAGGATTGGTTAGGAGTTGCCAAACCAGGATATCTAAATTACATGAACCCAATGACAAAAGAAAAAACCATAATAGATGATCCAGAAAGGTTTGCTCTTATTCAAAAGGCTGGAAGCATGGTAATAAATGGTGAACTTACGCCAATGCAAGCACTTGCCAAACTAAATGATGAGTGGGGATTCAGAACAAGAAGAACAGCCAAGCAAGGTGGTAGACCTATGGGAAAAAGTATGTGGTACAGAATCCTAGGTGACCCTTATTATTATGGATTGATGAAAAGAAAGGAAGGCGAAACCGAGGGTAGACATAACCCTATGTTTACAAAAGAAGACTTTAAATTATTACAAGTACGCTTAGGAAGGACAGGTAATAATACCACTACATTCCATAACTTCCCTTACAAACCAGCAATTAAATGTGGTGAATGTAATGGGAGCATCACAGCAGAAGAAAAATGGCAAATTATCTGCTCAAACTGCAAGGTAAAATTCCACAAAGGAAAACAAAGAGATAGATGTCCAGAATGTAATATTTTGATTGAGGAGATGGTTAAGCCAAAAATTCTTCACTATATTTATTTTCGCTGCACAAAGAAGGTGAACAGAAACTGTTCACAAGGCTCAATAGAATATGATGAACTGGAAAAACAAATAGATGAGGAGATTGAGAAATTTACAATCCCCAAAGAATTTGTGATCTGGGCAATAAAACACCTGAATGAGGAAAACACTCAGGAAGTCACAGACAGAGAAACTATTAAAATTACCCTACAAAACGCAATTGATGACGTAACTAAACAATTAGATGGCCTACTAACACTCAAGATTTCACCAACGAACATTAGTGGCGAACTTCTATCTGATACAGAGTATGCAGCAAAGAAGAAACCATTACTTGCAGGCAAAGAGGATTTATTAGACCAACTCAATAGACTCAGCGAGAGGCAAAACAAATGGATGGAATTATCAGAGCGTACTTTCAATTTTGCGTGTCAGGCTCGTTACTGGTTATCTTTTGGCACACTAATAGAGAAGACTCAGGTACTTGATGCGCTTGGTTCGAACATTGTATTAAGAGATAAGAATTTGCTGATAGAACGGCACAAACCATACTTCTTGATAGAAAAGGGTCTAAATGAAGCAAGAGAAATTGCAAAAAGGTTAGAACCTGCAAAAGAGGTTGATTTATCGGTCCAAATTGCCTATTTGGAACCTGTTAGTTCAGCTTGGCTGCGGAGCAGGGATTCGAACCCCAATTTCCGGGGCCAAAACCCGGCGTGCTACCATTACACCACTCCGCATCGTCGAAGCTCCAAGCTTGTTGAAGAGTAAAAGCACTTGTCGAATTCCGACGCAGTGAGCCCGGAGCGGATCGAACGCTCAACCATCACCTTAAAAGGGTGTTGCTCTACCATTGAGCTACGGGCCCTCGTCGGGACTAACTTCGTTTACCGAGTTTGTCTTCTTGCAAAGCCAAACTCTTTCTTACTACTTCGTTGTCCCTCCTCTCAAAATTTGCTAAAGCAAATTTTGGTTTTGAATTTGACCAAATTGCAAAGTAATTTTGAAAGGAGGAATCGATAAAAAGCCGATGTCACGTTCAGTTAACATGATCGTGACAAAAGCACCTATCGAATTCCGACGCGGCGATCCTACCCGGATTCGCCGTGCAAAGCATGAAATACCTTACTTATGCGCTATCGAATCCGGTGGAGGGAACGAGCGAATGCGAGTGACCCCACCCGGATTCGAACCGGGGTTTACGGGATGAAAACCCGCCGTCCTAGGCCTCTAGACGATGGGGCCAGGATACCGTACGGTACCTGACTTTCCGCTCCACCGTTTCTCCTCTCAAATTTCCTTACGGAATTTTGTAATTTAAATACTTTTAAGTTGCAAAAAAAGAACTAGCCTCAATTTGAGGTTTTGCATATTTTATCATTTCGAGGTTATTTAATCTAGTTCTTATCCCAACCAGTTTTCTTTCAACTTCAGAAGGTAAGCGAAAGCTTTGTTTTTTTTGGCCAACTTCATAATATCTCCCCGCATATGAATTACTCCGGGTAAAACTGAAGCGAAGATTATCAATGCAACAATTGGCAGGAGATATTTGTCTACATCGGGAATCGAACGACCTAAATAGTATCCGGCCAGGGTCATTCCGGCCCCCCAAAGAAGACCTCCGAAAACGTTGTAGCTAATGAATTTTTTATACTCCATATCTGCCATTCCGGCGACAATCGGAACAAAAGTGCGTACGGCCGGGACGAATCTGGCGAGAATCAAAGCTTTGCCGCCGTGCCTTTCATAAAATTTATTCGCTCTTTTGATATATTCCTTTTTGAAGAAAAAGCTTTCACGCCGGCTCAAAAGCCATTTGGCAAATTTTCCTCCCATCCAAAAACCAACCGAATCTCCTCCAATTGCTCCGATCACAATGAGCGGTACAAGAATTTTTATGTCAAGAATTTGCTGGGATGCCAAAAACCCGGCCGTAAAAAGAAGTGAATCTCCCGGAAAAAAGAACCCGAAAAAAAGTCCGCTTTCGGCAAAAATCATAAAAAAGATGCCGAAGTAGCCTATTGTTTTTACAAGCTCTATAAGATCGATCCCAAGAAATTCCATACAAGAGTTAATTTTAGAGAAGTAAGGGGGTTATTACAATAAGTTATTCTTTCTTGTTTCGAGTGCTTTTTCGATAAAGAGGAGTTGGTCTTTAGGAAGTAGAGGAAGAGTGTCAAATGCAAAAAAGGCAGCTTCTGAAACTTCTTTCGAGGGAGTGAACTCTCCCCCCATGAATGTACCCACATATCTGGAAAGTTTTTCTAATATCGTTTAGAATAATAGTCAGTATGTCACGAGGTAGTAATAATTTACCTTTTTATCAACCACCTTCAAGGGCAGCGGCAAGACTAAAAACGCAATCTTTTATTAGTCGATTAAGGCGTAGAATTTTTTTAAGAAAAATCTATGGTAAAAGAAAGCAAGATACTTAACCTCGCGAGAACCTTGTAACATACCATTGACCCTCTTTACTTCTTTGGTATAATACAGTTATAAGCAATGGAAAAAGTTTAACTAGATGGCATTTAATGCTTAATTTGGCAGCCGCCATCTGGCGGCTTTTTTCTTTTTAGATATTTTTGCTCTTTTACAAGTGAAGATTAGTAAGGTTAACAAGCCAAATATGGTTTGTTATTCAAAATATGGTTGGAAGCGATGATCACAGAGAGCACTGAGAAACGATGAATGCACTGAGAATTTTCTCTTTACATTCTATTATTTCTGTGCCTTTTGTGATTACTTTTTGAGGATTTGATCCTGGTCCAGGACGAACGCTAGCGGCGTGCTTTAAGCATGCAAGTGGAACGGTCCGTCGCAAGACGGAAAGTCGCGAACGGCTGAGTAACACGTAGGAACCTACCCTTTGGTGTGGAATACCTCCGAGAAATCGGAGCTAATACCGCATGACCCACGTTCAGTTACATGAACGTGGAAAAGGATATAACTATTCACCGAAGGAGGGGCCTGCGGCCTATCAGCTAGTTGGTGGGGTAACGGCCTACCAAGGCTACGACGGGTAGGGGACGTGAGAGCGTGAACCCCCAGAATGGCACTGAGACACGGGCCATACACCTACGGGTGGCAGCAACTGGGAATCGTGCGCAATGGACGAAAGTCTGACGCCGCGACGCCGCGTGAGGGATGACAGCCTTCGGGTTGTAAACCTCTTTTATTTAGTCCGAGAGGACTTTTTGAATAAGCACCGGCTAACTCCGTGCCAGCAGCAGCGGTAATACGGAGGGTGCAAGCGTTGTCCGAATTTATTGGGCGTAAAGAGTTCGTAGGCGCCCCGCCGCATCTTATTTCAAATACCAGAGCTTAACTTTGGAAAGGGATAAGAGATGGGCGGGGTTGAAGAGCGTGGGGGCTACTGGAACTTACGGTGTAGGAGTGAAATCCGTTGATATCGTAAGGAACACCGAGGGCGAAGGCAAGTAGCTAGGCGCTATTTGACGCTGAGGAACGAAAGCTAGGGGAGCGAAAGGGATTAGAGACCCCTGTAGTCCTAGCCGTAAACGATGCTCGCTAGGGATCCGCCCTACAAAGAACAGGTTCTTTACGTGTTTTTTGTAGGGTAGGTCCCGTAAGCTAACGCGTTAAGCGAGCCGCCTGGGGAGTACGAGCGCAAGCTTAAAACTCAAAGGAATTGACGGGGACCCGCACAACCAGTGGAGCATGTGGTTTAATTCGAGACGAACCGAAGAACCTTACCTGGACTTGACATCTTGCCGTTTTATTCTGATAGAAATATCGGGAGATCCTTCGAAAGTTGGATGGTAGGACAGGTGTTGCATGGCTATCGTCAGCTCGTGTCGTGGGATGTTCCCTTCAGTGGGGTAACGAGCGCAACCCTCGCCGTATGTTAAATTGTTCATACGGGACTGGTCGCCTTTGGCGACAGGAAGTGGGGACGACGTTAAGTCAGCATGGCCCTTATGTCCAGGGCAACACACATGCTACAATGAAGCCGACAATGGGTTGCCAAGTGGTAACACGGAGCTAATCCCATCAAACGGCTTCTCAGTGGGGATTGGGGGCTGCAACTCGCCCTCATGAACGCGGAATTGGTAGTAATCGCGAATCAGCTAAGTCGCGGTGAATACGTTCTCGGGTCTTGTACACACCGCCTATAGTAATTATATTTAGGAACAACGCGCCTAGCAGTTGTATCCTCTAGTAGATTAAAATTCTACCTCCGATTTAATCGGAGTAGCCAAAAAAATTTGACAGTCCTTATTGGGCAACTGATAAGGATGGAGGGTCTGAGGCAAATGGCAGGGATAGTAAGTAAGGATGCAAGCGACTTTCGCCGGGCGGTCGGAAGGAAGTTGCTGTAAAAAGTCCACTATTCATGCCGGGAAAAGAGGATATGATAACCTAGGGAGATCCTTATAAGATTGAGGTTAAGGCTTATAGGGAAGTCAGCTTCTTCATATTAGGTAATTGAGCAAGTCTGACTTGCTTGACATTTTCGGGTTATATTTGTAATCTGAAATTATTATTACTGAAGGGAGAAACGTAAGTGTTAGTAACGCCTGATTACATTGTAGGACTCACAGAAGGTGAAGGTTGTTTTCTTGTTAGTTTGAGAAAGGATAATCGGATTGAATTTCGGTTTTTCATAGCACAAGCAATAGGGAATAAACCTCTTCTTGAAGAAATAAAAAAGTTTTTTGTAGTAGGAAGTGTCTACCAAAAATCGAACGTAAAAGGGAAATTGCCAGCATATGTATTTGAAATTTCAAAAAGGGATGACATTTACAAAGTGTTAATTCCCTTTTTTCAAAGATATAAACTTAAGGGGATTAAGGCAAGATCCTTTTCAGTATTTGAGGAAATCGCAAGATTGGTTAAAGGTAGACAAGACAAGAGAAAACTGACTAAGGAAGAACTTGATTATATTACATATTTAAGATCAGGGATGAATAAACATTACGGCTCGCCCGGTGCGGGAAAGCCGCTCGCCGGGTGGGAACGCGCAATAACCTCAATGAAGCGCAATCCGTCAAGTTAGTGAAGTTGGTAGCACCCGAATCCCGATAGTATCGGGGCAAGGTGAGACCAGCGACAAGAATTAAGTCGTAAATGCATTCTGCATTTGTTGCGACCTAGGAAAGTAATTTCCTTGTAAAATCCAGCTGTATCGGTGAAGCCTTTACAACTTAGGAGTAAAGGAATAAAGAACTGGAGAGAATAGTGATTATTCTCTAAATTCTTTTAATCTTATATTCTTAATGTTGATGGTAATACCGAGGGAACCCTTCGACAAAGCTCAGGGCCATAGCCACGAGCGAAGTCGAGTGGGACTCCGTAGAGACTACACGCTGGCTCCGCAAATTTCGAAAGCATATTTATTTGGTCTTTTGCACGATGCCACAGTAAGAAGAACGACCTACCGTATAGCTACCAAGAGCGAATTATTCGCTGGTATTATTCAACAGGGAATAAAGGATCTTGGTAGAAAAGCTTGGATATATAAAGAAGGAAAAAATCGTAATCTTTGGATTATTGAATTTTCCAAAGATCTGTTAAGAAGTTTTAGAATTAAAACAAGAAAAGATAAGCTTGATTTTATACGGGGGTTTTTCGACGCTGAAGGCGGAATGGCAAAGCATTCTCAGGTTAGATTTTACTTGTATTTCTGTCAGAAGAATAAAACAGTTCTTTTGAAGATAAAGAAGTATTTAGCCGAATTGGGAATTGAAAGTGGAGTAATTCACAATCCAAGTAAAAAAGTAGATCCTGATTATTGGAGGTTTTTTATCAGAGCGAAATCATATAAAGACTTTGCTACGATTATTGACTCCAATCATCCGGAAAAACTTTCAATATTGCGGATGAAGATATAGTCCATGCCCCCGCGTACCATTCGGTACACGGCGATGAACCAAATGGTTCGTTGTTCGAAAGACAGGGAATAAACCCCGAAAATTTCCGTTGGAAATAACGGGGCGAGCATGAACAAGGTATCCGTTCTGGAAGGAGCGGATGGATCACCTCCTTTCTAAGGAGTAGTGAAAATTACCCCCCTCTTTTTAAGATCGTTGTTTAGAGGTTAAACAAAACGGGATTTGCAAGATACCGGCAATATAGGTTCTGCTTCCAGCCATATTTTGGATAAGTTGCTTAGAATCCGCGAACGAAAATCGCGGCTTAAAAGCAAACTAGGGAGACTTCGTTAAAAAATTTCCTAAATCTTTATAATTGGTTTGTCTGGGAACTTATCAAAGATTTCTTCATCAATTTTTGGAAGAATGTATTCGGGTTGAGAGGAATTTATTGAACCATTTTCAAAATCCAGGCGTTCCGTAAAGGTTTGGTAGTCAAGCGAAGTTAATTTGGCTATATAAACAAAGCCAAAAGCCCAAGCAATGATAGTATCCTCGGATTGATAATAGATATTATTTGGAGTATGTGCGTCGAAGAGATTAAATCCTAAGGCTGTGGCTATGAGGCCATTTGTTTCTAATTTAGTTTTTTCGTTTATTTCCGTACTTGGTCGAACTATTGTTAATTGATCGTTATAGTTTATTATTGTTGTGGATATGTTTTGATCGGGACTCAAAGAGTCAAAACCGGTCGGCTGAGGGATATAATTTGGTACCAAAGCTATTAAGCTTCTGCCTACTCTTGTTTCCGGAGTCAGAATTCGATCCTCTTTATTACTTTCCGGTGGATAACTAATTCGTAAGCGCCTTTCTGTAAGAGAGATAAAGTGAGAATGAAGTTCAAGTAAATTTCCAATATCCGATACTAATAATGGTGAATAATTCACTAGTTCAATGGGTTGAGTTTCGGGTGAAGATAGCGTCCAGGCTTGGGCTGCCTCGAAATCCAAAAGCTCCGGGTAGAGCAGTTCAACGCTTGATTTTCCCGCTTCACAGCCCGAAATAGCCAAGCTCAGAGCAAAACCAGAGATCGACGCCAAACCTGCTTTAATAAAATCTCTTCTTGATAACGGATTTAGTTTTTCATTTCTCATCCGACTTTAGGTTTGAATATCATTGGAAAGCGCAGAGATAATTTTAGGGTGTAACCCCCTCAGTCTGACTTAGGATTGCTGAATTTTAGCAAAATATCCTATATTAGTAAATTTAAATACACAAAAAACCCCGAGGTAAAACTCGGGGTTTTTTGATGGCAAAATGATACCCAAAAGTGTGGGGGTAAACATCCTGACTTCGCTTCCCCGAATTTAACCTCGGGGCGGCAAAGTTGCTTTAGAGGTTTTTTAGTTTACCCCCACGCCTTTGAATACATTAGCGGTATCTACTTAATTTTTTCTAAATCTTTTCCGGTAAGTTTGGTCTGATTGAGTATTTTTCTTAAGGTTCCTTGAGGAATTGGCTTTGGATGAACTGCAACTTGTGTCCATCTGCCGTCAGGATGTTTTAGTCGGAAATGGGATCCTCTTTTTCCTATCTCTTTAAACCCTAGTCTTCTGAGAAGTATGATAAGTCTTTTGGGTTTAATATTGCGAGGCAGTTTGGACATGCTTCAAGCAAAAGACGCTTTGATTTTTTCCGGCAATTCAACCTTTGTTGAAGTTACAATTTGTTCCTCCAATATGTCGGTTGGAATTTCTTGCCTTTCCTTTGCAAGAACTTCGATCGCCAAAAGAATTCCATCTTTAATGCTTTCCAGAACTTCCTCGACAGAATTTCCATAGTCGGTAACACCCAAAGTTGGGCAAAAGGCGTTGTAGACTTTGTTTCCGTTTGGATATTTTTCAGGTTCAATTATTACTCTATAATTTAAAACTTTCTTTTGCATAACCTGATTATAGCAGATTTCAAGAAAACCATGTTCGTAATCGAATATGGATGAATTGAACCTGGTATATCATCTTCGCTTAGGCGCGGAGCCGTGAACTTAAAGTTCACGGAAGATGCTATATCATTTTTAAATTGTAAAAGTGCGAACATTATTACTTCTTTGCTTGTACAAAGAAGTAATCAAGAAAGTACACCCTAGTGTTTTTCGAGTTGAATTTTCTTCACTCGTAAATGCAAAAAACTTACCTCAAAACACTTTGAGGGGCGAGTTTTTGCCGTACTTGAACTCGCTCATAAAATCCAAAGCTCAAAACACACGGGATTAATTTTATTGTTAATGTGTTAGTAATTTCATCCTGCCACTTTCGGTTTACGCGAATGTGGAGGATTCATCAGTCAGCCTTTGGCTGAAATTACTATTGCGGGGATTTAGGGGGTTCGGATTTTTTATTAGAGAGAGGGCACATTGCTGTGCTTAAAGAAACCTTGGCAGGTTTCCAACTCCTTCAAAAAACTCGAGACCTAAATCCCGCTACCTTCAATTGTTTGGCTTCAATCGCCTTAGTTCTCCCAGAGGAGAAGGCAACTGATTCCTTACAAAAGAAGGACGCCGGTCAGCACGATCAGCTGACTTCGTTTCCGGACCTTTTTGTCCGAAACGGCGTTTTTTTGTTTTTTCATCCTCCGCATGAAGCTTCGGATGATCTCCCGAACCGAGTTAGACTCGGAAACAAAAAGGGGAGAAGGGGGCGGTACCCTTCCA
>Ga0209518_1000139_pt1 | contig 96975 bp, 138 predicted proteins | sample RifGroB1_FD_183993 | JGI IMG/M metagenome (GOLD analysis project Ga0209518, IMG submission 183993) | Groundwater microbial communities from Rifle, Colorado, USA - Groundwater B1 (SPAdes) (version 2) | ecosystem: Environmental > Aquatic > Deep subsurface > Groundwater | place: Rifle, Colorado... | reverse complement strand
CAGTCTCCTGGTCCTGTGTCACATAAGCCGCAACCTGTACAGGAGGAAAGTCAGTTGGTTGCCAGAGATCATCCGGGCTACTGAACACGCCTTTTACGCCGTTGAACAGATCGCGCCGTGAATTGCGGGTTTGAATGCTGACGTTCCCTGCTAGGTCCTCTTCAGTTATCGTGACTGTCGGCGCACGCCAAGCACCGGCATAGAGCGTGATAGTCTTGCCGCTGGTAACGCGCGAACCCGCCATAGCTGAGAGAAGCTTTTTGAGCAAGTCCTCAGCGTCTTGACTAGTATCAATAGTGCCATTCAAGGTGTAGCGGGGCTCACCGGTAGCGAAGATCAGGTGCGTGCCCGTACCAGCATCGGTAATATCAACAGCCGTTCCAGCCCGGGAATTAGCTAATGACGTAGCAACCTTGCCCGTCGTTGTGGTAAGAGCAATCCAATAGTAATCTGTGCCCGCACTCAAGCCAGTAGGCAAGGTATCACTGGAAGCTACATTCACGCGCGTTCCAGTACGAAGCTTCTGGATTGTATCCCCTACTGTAATGATATCAGTAGCGGCGGCTGTGAATGTCGTGACGCCTCTTAAAGTATGCGTGCCGGTGCCAGCATCAATGATGTCAATTGATGTACCGGCTAGAGCATCCGCCTTGCTGGTAGCGATCTTGCCCGTCGTGGCGCTTTGCCTGATCCAATAATAAGCTGTGTTGAGGGACATACCTCCAGGCAACGTAGTCGTTGTCGTTGCATAGATCGCCCAGCCCGTGGGAATATCGATAGAACATGTGAGCAGATCAGTATCGGCAGCGGCTGTGAATGTGTATCCAGGGTTTCGTGCCTGTATTTCATCGCAGACATTCGCGGCGGCATCGAGCGCCGTATCATCTATATTAGCGGCTGGCCAGCTATACCCGAATTCGTTCTTGAGCCAATCGGCGATGCATAACGCCGCATTATCAGTCCAGCCCGTGCTGGCGTCACGCGAGTCTAGAATATTGTCCTTGCCCCGCACGATCACAGAGATATTAGGCAGCGACCCGCCCTTGAACTTATCAGCATCCCACTTGAGCTGGATATAGAGCTTGGCACAGCCAGTCTGCAAATGAGTGCCGCTCCATTTAGTAGCGCCTACGGCAGCGGTCAGTTCAGAGTGAAATGTAGAATCTCCAGCTGTGGTCCCTAACCCTAACCACGCGCTGACATTCCCCGCATATGTTCCTGTAGCGTCACCATTGGCATCGAGTGGGACTACTTCATCATTCAGAAGCAGAGCATCTAGCCTCGATACTCTATGCGTGGTTAGTGTCAGAACTACATGGAGCAAGTCATTATCGCTGGTCGTATGCAGAAAAGTTTGAGGCCCAGATACACGCATCCAGCCATAGACCATGCGTCGCGCGGTGATCGGCTGCCGAATCATACGTGTTCGATCAACAGCCGTATCAGCAAAATTGGGGATATTCGGCTTAGGGGGCTTCGGCGTCATTGCCATGGTAGCGAAGCCAACCGCTGCGACGGCTGCGAACGCTACACCGGCTGCCAGCCATCCCGCCTCTATCAGCGTTGTGCTAAAGATCACGATACCGGCAGAGTATGCCGCTGAGGCTGCGAAGGTAGCGCCAACTAGAGCTACGACTGCGGGAGGCATTAGTGCACGCTCCCCATTAACTTTCGGGCTTCTTGTACCAATGCTCCGTGCACGAAGTTGACCTCACCAATGTCAGGCACGAACATACAAGTCGGGGGCGTATTCAACTCACCAAGATCAACTTCATCGATGCTGGGCCACCTGATGACACGGAAGGTGTTCCCACTGAGATTGAACATCAAGTGATAGGGATTGTTATCAGCGGGCATTAATTCACAGGGCCAGTTACGGGCGGCACAGCAGTCATGAAGAATGGGCAGAAAATCGGACAGGAAAAAGGATTCATCCCGGCAAAGACCGATCTTCGATGGGATCCTTATTCTAAAGTGATGAACGCGATCTTGATATGCCGCAGCGCTGTCCAATATCTCTGTGAGATCATCGACCGTTCGCATAGTAAAGGATATATGGTCGATATAGACATTATGACGTGCCATAGCTTCAAGCGCAGCAAGCTTCGTTTCCCAACCCTTTACATAACCTTTCGTATGAAGAGAGAAGCACACAGCATTCAAATTAGCGGCCATCAAGCGCCGGATATAATGGTCATCGTTCATACGAAGGCCGTTCGTATAAATGTGCACGTGACGGCCGGTCTTTCTTATATTTGCTACGATGCGGGGAAGATCATCGCGCAACGTAGGCTCAGCGCCCATCAATATGATGCTGCGACCCCCTTCCACCCGCTCGACTACGTCCATGATTTCTGTTATTGAAGGGTCAGGTTTATGCCCAGGCATGTGATAGCAATGAGGGCAGCGGATATTGCAGCGATCCGTTACCGGCACCATGCACACATTGAATCTGGTCTTCCATGGTACAGGGTCTTGCATCGTGTGCATGAAGGCCCAAGCATCATGTGACCGCTCGATAAGCACCGTCTGTATTCCATGCAGCTTGCATTCTTTAGCTAGATATAAGCCGCCCTCTGTCTCATAGATTTCAGCCGTCACGGGTTGGAGGCAGTCCCGGCAGAGTGAAGTGGTTTCCACAGTCACCGTCCAACTCTCCAGGCACGGGAACATTGGGATATAGGAATCTTCGTTAAGCCAGCAGGCCCTACGAATAGCCCATATCGATTATCAAGCCCAATAAAGCCTAACGCTGGGGCTAGACCGCCGTCTGGCAGTTGTACTTCAGCCTCAACAATATCCCCACGTTGAGCGAAGGTTGCTTGTATTGGCTCGCTGCCCGTATGACTACGAAAGGCATCAGCCGCGTTCGGTAATTCAACCGCGCCGAATAGTACCTTCATACGTTTCGCGGCGCCGAGCGCCGTTGTGTATTTTCCACGGATGTTGGATGTGAAATCAGCTTTGAGAATTGCCTCAGCACAGCCTAGCGCACCTAATACACAATCATGCTCGCCCCATTTGAAAGGCTTATCCTGAATACTTCGAATATAAGCTTCCAATTCTTGGGGCCAGTTATCAACACGATCGAGCATCTACGCACCCCATATGAACTTCGCGTCTTGAAGCTGAGCGACGTATTCAAACCCCCGGTCGGTGGGATCAATCAACTTCTGGTCTTCAGGCGTATAGCGTCTGATACGATTCCTTGCCCAATCAACTTCAAGCGACTCGACCGTGATGCTGACCGTAGCGGTCTCGCCGCCGTCTTCCATAGTGGGCACATCAGTCAAGCCCTGGAATATCAGGAACGGATCAGCTATGAGCACGTTGCTGGCATTGAACGCAGCAAGATAAACCGATGCCGTTCGGCCTTGCTGCATCGAATTCAAAGTCAAGGACAAGAGTGCTGACGGAATACCCGACAGCGTGAGTGTGATACCTGTTGACTTGAAGTCAGCGGTCTCTTCAATCTCCGAGATTGAACCGAGCGTGCCTATGCCCGTATAAGTATTCCCACTCCAGATCAGATCACCGATGCCGCTCCAAACCCGCGTTGTGCCCGCTGAGGTTTCAAGCTCAACGAAGAATGCCGGATAGACGACTGAAGCTAATGTTGCCGTCTCTAACGCCGCTGTTATGCCCCGACTCATGGGTTCAACGCCTCAGTCGCAGCAATTGTAATGCCATAATTCACGGCATTCGTAATGTCCCAGGCTGACTCATTGCTTGCCAGCCGCCAAATACCGTGGGCGCTATTAACCGTGACCGTAGCCCCGCTGGCTGGGGCGGGGATGCGAATGCGTGGCCATAAGGTAAGGCTGGCCACCCCGCCAGAATCCGTGCCTGTAGCGAGCAAATTTTTGTACAGGCGGGGCTGTGGGTTAGTGCCTGAAATTATAGAGAGCCAGTCCCCCGCTTTTAGGATATTTGCCAGACTCGCGGTCCAGCCTGTAGTGACTAGAACTTGACCTGACTGGCTTGCTGATCTTATTATCGGCGTTCCTGTCGCGGTGCCTAGCGGGGTGCTGCCATCCGGAGGCGCGAACTTGAACGTACCTTCACCGCCATTAAGCAGCCCAAGAAACGCAATGACGTCCTCCAAGGTCTGGCGTGGGCCGGGAAGTACGGATATTTCCATATCCCACCACTGGCCTGGATGGACGTAGACCTGCTCACCGTGCGTGAATGGGGATATTGACCGGGCCACAATGGTCTTCATAGTGTAATGAATGTCAGCAGCGATAAGCGCAGCGGGCGGATCAATAGGGTACGTAGTCATTTGAACGCACCCCTGAAATCACCACCACGGCGGGCGGCGTCCGCGACCGCTGCCTTTGAAGCGTTTAGAATTCTAGGCATCATAGCCATAACTTCCGCGCGCACTGTCTGTGACACACCGATACTGAAATTCAGGTTCTGGTTTATAACGATCTGCTCACCACGCCCGCGACCGGCCTTATTAGCTGGGACCACCTCCTCTCCACGTTGTAGAATCGCGGGAAATTCATCGGATGTGAGACTAGACATGCCACTATGCAAGCGCGGTGCGTTCATAAATAGAGCCGGGTTAAGCCCCCGACGTGACCCGCCGGTCCCTACATAACCGCCGCCATGGTAGAACGTAGCGCCCGAAGCAATATCAAAACCGCCGCCGGTAAACCCGATTGGTGAAGCAAGCGTAGTCAGCGCCGCTCGCCCCATACCAAATAATGAACCTAGACCGCCGCCTCCGCCAAAGAGCGCGGGTGCCATAGCATATCCAGCTATGTTCCCAAATAGAGCGTTCTTGATCGGGTTCATGATCGCGAGTTTGATAAGCTCCTGCATAAGCTCGGAAAGGACGGCGCGGAACACGTTCTTCCATTCAAGCGCGCCCTGTTTGCCCTCAACGAACATACGGGTGATCTGATCACCGATACGATCAAATGCACGTTCGGAGAAGCTGGCCAATTCACGGGTCAGGCTTTCTGCCTGCTCTTTCTGCTGACGCTGCGCGAACCGCTGCTTTGCCATAACTTCCAGCCGTTCGCGCTCGTCATCAGTCAGATCACGGACCTTCTCGCTCTGTTCATCATAGAGCCGGTTCTGTGCCGTCAATATTTCTTTGGCAACCTCAAGGTCAACGCCGTGGAGCTTGCCCAGGCGAATCTCGTCCTCGATGCTTTTTACCTGATCGTCGAGCGCTTTAGCTCTAGACTTCTGGGCAGTCTCCAATGCCTGCTCGTTTTGAAGTTCGAACTGTATTTGATTGTTTGTTTCCTGTGTAGCCTGGGAAATTTCAACAGCTAGAATAGCACGTTCACGTGCAGTCTTAATTTCATCGGCTGCTAAGTCTTTGTGTTCACGGTCGAGCTCCAGTGCCTTAAGTACAGCGGCTTCTGCCTTGTCAGCGGCCTCACGCTTCTGCCTCTCCTTTTCATCGGAAATAGCCGCAAGCTCTGCCTCACGATCTTGTTCAAACTTCAGATCGTCGAGCTTCTTGCTACGGATTTTTTGAAATTCCCCCTCACGTTTTATAGCAGCAGTGCTAGAATCATTGGCCGCTATATCCCGGTCAATCTGTATCTTGGCCTGCTTCTCTAGAATTTCCGTGCGCTTGGAATAGAGATCATTCAACTTCTCTTGAACCGCTGCGCGATTAGAATCACCGGCAGACATTCTATTAAGCGTTTCTTCCCACGTCTTGATTTCATCCGTTATGCCTTCAAACTGGCCGCTTGTTGAAAAACCTTTGTTCAGCTTGTCAAGGATAGGCTGCCAACTTTCTAATCCCTTCTTGAATAGATCAAGGATGCCCATCTTCTGAACAAGACCAAGGCCAAAGAGCTCAATGCTGTCCGTGAGGTTATCAAAGGCACCGGAAAGGCCACCACCTTTGTTCGCCGCTGTTCCGCCAACCTTCTTTTCAACAATCTCCAGCAACACTTCCTGCGCCTTCAATTGCTGGCCGGTCGCCATCAGCAGCTTGATTTGTTCTTTCTGGGTTTCGTTCAGGATAATGCCTGAACGACGGAGCATCATCATGCCGCGTTCTGGGTCTTCCATAGCGCGGCCAAGCATAAATGCCGCACTTGATACAGAGCCAAAACCCGCAGCCGCTAGATCTGAAGCGGCACGAAGTGTTCTATCAAATGTATTTCCAGCGATGCTCTGAAACGTAAGAAGATTTGCAGCAGCCTCGCGCATTTCACTGAAGGATCCGAGGTCATCTACCGAACGTACAAGTTCCTCGATACTTTCAACCGTCTTACCAGAAGCACTCTCTGTGGCACGGAGGATAGATTGGATTTTACGTTGGCTGAGATCAAAGTCCTCAGCGCCCTTGACCGCTTTACCGAAGGCAAGCCCAATAGCTGATACCGCACCGGCTATGGATAAGCTACGGATACCGAGAGAGGATAGGCCAAAAGCAAGCTGACCCAGCCCTTGCTGAACACCACTGAGCCCAGTAAGTACCGTCCTTACGACAACGTCAGCAGCCATTTTATTCCCGCCGCCTGTCTTGCTCTATGAACATTTTCAGCACCTCGGCCTGCTTTACCGTGAGACGCCTGATTTCATCCTGGCCCCAACCATATGCTGAAGCAAAGATGTGAATCAATTTCAAGCATCTCACTTCGTAGGGTTTAGATCCCCCTCACTACTGAGCAGCTTGTTCACAAACAAAAACGCCCGTGACAGTTTGGTGATGTCCAAGGCTCGGATACCATCTATACTGATAGCCGGATTTATCTTCTTACAGAAATGAAGGATGACGTTGGCTATGGTCGCCGGGCCTTTCTGAACGATCATACCGCGCTCATCCATATAGCCAGCATCGTAGAGGTCCATCCAGTCACCCATATTGACTGGGAACGCTTGGCCTAAATCAATGACAGTGGCGCCCTCAGGCAGCTTGAATTCTAGCTTACCGTCCTCGGGCGCGACGGTGGCCAACAGTTCCATAAACTGCGCCACCGCAGTGGGGTCTACTTCCGCCATACCTACCTCCTTGCCTAAGTGTGATCGAACTAATAGTCGCTCTTGGTCGTCCAGAGAGTTGCTTTGATCATCGATGCTGAGCCCGTATGGTATCGACCTGTAGCATTGAATGACACGATCTGTCGCTCACGGCCTGAAATGCCCAGGGGGAATTCAGTGTAGACCATGCGTGGGATTTCAATGAGCAATGCAAACGAATTAGCTGCCGTCAAGTGCACCGCGAGTCGCTGCTCAGTCTGCGCGATCAGCTTGTTATACTCGAAGAAATCTTCGAGCGCCACGGAGCCAGATACTCGCACTGTCGGCGGACCATTGCGCTTGATGCGCGTGATTTCTCCGCTGTTCGTAGACGCAATTGCAGGAAGCCCTTCAAGGGCGTTGTCTAGTGTGATGGTCAAAGCTTCAATAATGCTGACGCCCGTACCGCCTAGAGCAATCGAACAAGAGTCCCAATAGAAGAACCCAGTCGGGGAACCCGGGAATGATGCGGTTGTCTTAGCGATATTCTGTGTGCCCTTGCCAATGACCTGCGCCGTAACGCGAAGCTCTTGGTTGGGCTGGATCGCCATCTGCACGTTAGCGAACTGGCAACCATCATATTGCTGCGATGACGTGATGTCCCGGAAGATTTCCAAGGTATATGCGGGCAGCGGATGAAGGCTATTTGTGTCGCTGGTACGGACAGTGAATTCGTTCTTGAACAAGAAGCCCGAAAGCACTACTGACCCTGAATTGTTACCGAACACCCCGTTCAGCACGTGACCGAAGGGGCTTGGATGCGCGGGGAATGTGACAGGCCCGGAAATACGAACGACGCCGGTATTATCATCGGGCTCATACATCGCGCCTACGATGTTTCTAGACTGGAATCGGTCAGGTACGGCCGTGATTCCTTCGCTCAACGCTTCAAAGTAATCAGTAGCAGCAACGGCCGTTCCCCAGGTCGTTTCTTTCGCAATTCCAATATGGCCCAAAAATCCATATGCCATTTTAGACCTCCATCAAAACTAAAGCCGTTGCCTTGCTTTCCTGCCTATTCATAAGCTTCATTCTTTTCGGGCGTAGTCGGGTCATCTCCCTTATATTGGCCTGACCCCTCTCGCGCGCGTTTGCGCATAGGCATCTTCACTTCAGCATCAACGCCGACTACATGTGACTCAATTCTAGCGAAGCCTTGCTGTTCAAGCTGGGCTGCGAGGCTATCAGATATATTTTCCCACACCTCACCGGCATGTTTCATGCCGTGATTGGGAAAGTTGCGATCTTGCGTCATGCGTACTGTTTTCATAATAGCCTCCTAAGTCGTCGCTACAGCTTCAGCTATCAGGTCTATAGAAGCACCGGCTGCGAAGCCTCTATCAGTTGGCGATGGCCCAGCTATGAACTCACAGCCAATTATCCAAGATGAATTGACCGTGCTGTTCAGCCCATGATTGCCTAGGAGTGCTACCTGTACATCACCGACCAGATTGTCTCGGGCTTGCATGGCTAGGGCTTTGTCCTTGCCGAAGCCAAAATGCCAGCACCAGATTTTGAACGTGATCAATTGCCGTAACCGAGTGCCCGCACTCAAGCCTTGTTGTTCAGCCGGTGCCTGAGCTTCCTCAAGATAGATAGCAACCACATCGCCTTCAGCCCAATTGATTTCCTCTTCAATAAGGACCGTGGCGCGAGCCACTTGCGTTTTTATGATCGAGCCTATTTGTTGCTCGATATTCCAATAATTGATCTTCGCCATTAGACCAGACCTCCGCTTTTGATAGCGCGCTGAATACCGGCGACTATGACCTGGAGCGCTAAAGCCTCGGCGGTCTTCTTGGTAGGCAGCAAGCCTCGAGCCGGGATGCCGGGATGGTGGACCTCTTTAGCAAATACGACACCGTCAATGGTAGCAAACTTCAGGTACTTCCTGTTTGTGGGCCTGATAATGAACGGGTCGGTGCCATGATGGTGCCACTTCGCCATTTCGTTTTGCGTACCGACATCAACGTGATCGTTAGCTACCTTCACAGTGTAGGACTGTTGCAAGAATGCCCGAAACCGAGAGGATAAGTGCCGTGGACTTGCACGGCCGCTGCTCTTTATCAGTGTATTCGGTGACATTGGCGGATGCGGGGTTTCTGTGCCAGCATCCCGAAGGTTCTGCACCATCCATTTCAAATGTCGATTGCCAATGGCCTGTAGAAGCTGCTTATCGTTGATGTTAGCCGCGACATGCCGGAGTCTGTTGACGGCACCGGCAAGACGCCCCGCATCAATCTGAACTGAAAAGCCTAGGGCCATATCTGCAAGTCCCTATCATTCAGCAGGTCATCGTTCTTCTCAGTATCCTTGACCTGATCGTTCCAACCACCACCCTCATGATATGTGGGCTGATAGTCCATAGTATTGGAATAGGCAGCGGACGTACCGGCACGCTCACCGACGATTACACCCGCTGAATCAACGAGCAGAAGTTTACCAGCAGCAATTTCCTTCAGTGTTTCAATGGCACGTTCGTACTGCTTTGGCCATGCTGATTCCTTGAGCATTGCCGCTGTAAAAACACGCAAGGTCAAGGCACGGTGAATTGACATATCGGTAGCGATAGCTTCCAGCATAGGAATAGAGCCAGAAACAGGCACGGTATACGCACGAGCTATTCTGGCGTTGATCTCGGCTTCAGCGGGTTTGATGTATGCCTCGACGATTGCTGAGCTGGTCATATCACTTAGCGACCCGATATTGGGTAATAGCACCAGCATATTTGAGACAGTCGTGTACATTCTGCGCCTTATAGAGCTAGCCGTCAGCCCGAATAAAATCGAGATAGTACGTCTCACCTTCATTGAACTTGCCAAGCAGGGCCGGATTGCAGACTGTGAGGGACAACATTCCAGACGGTGAGAACTTAGCGTAGGTATTGTTTTCGTCGCTTCCGTCGGCGGGGTAACTGTCAGAGCGCGAAACCGGATTGAAATAGAGGGTTTCTTGGCCCTCGTGACGCCGGTCAATATGATTGATTTTCATCTTCGCTCGCATAGCAGCCATTTTTCAGTCCCCTTTATATCTTACCAGATATCTTACCAATGTTCCTGTGCCTGAAGCGGCATCATGCGCTCTTTCAAACGGTACTCGATCTCGATGCGGGCCTCTTCATAGTCAGCGAAGCGTGCAACGATGGGCTGCGGAACCTGACCATTGTGCAGATTGTCACCCTTGCCGTCCCGGTTGGCACCGACTGTGAACACGACATCGATGCCACGACCCAGAACCTGGAGTGCTTGCGTATAGTATTGCAGGCTATCGATGTTCGTGTATTTGATCTTGCCAAGAAAGTGCTCGCGATAGAGCTGCACGACTTCCTCTGCTAAAGCCCGTACCTCAGTCGTCACATTGCCGTTGCTTTGCTGAAGCTGATATTGAGCTAGCAGCATATTGTCACGCATGACAAAATGCTTCTGAAGCAGCCGTGTAGGATGGTCTCGCCTATCCATATCAAGTAGCGGCTTGTTACGAATGAAGCGTTGCCGCCTGATACTCTCATCGAGATAGCCAATATGTGCGATGTTCACATCTGGCAGGATGAGGACTTCGCCGGGGCCTTCATTCAAGTCAAGCTCAGGGTGCTCGTGGATGCGTCCGATGAACTTCATCGATTTGCCTTTGAGACCGCCTTCGTATGGGTACGGCGAGCGGCGGAAACAGCGCACGGGCATGTCAGGGGAAAAACCAGCATCGATGGCGAAGTGGTGCTGCCTGATTGAAAGGCCGTGCCATACTGACTGGCGAAGGTATTTCCGCAGGAACATGCCGCCAAGCAGCTTCTCGTCAGTGTCGATCCACAGCACCCAATCCATGGAACAGCCCGCTAGGGCCTCGTTTCGAGGCACATCAAAACCGCTGACCGTTGGATCAGAGCCCTTGACCAGCTTCGCACCGTACTTCTTAGCAATAGCCTTGGCATCTCCAGACATGCCCGTATCAGCGATGACTATTTCATCGATGTAGGGTTGCACAGATTTCAGACACCAGCCAAGGGTCAGCTCAGCCTCACGGCCAGCAATTATGCACGCAGATATGGTTTGACGCGGGCGCTGTAAGCGAAGCTTCCTGTCCCAGTCAATCCTACCAGTGGGCTTTTGATCGGCACGGTACGTGACCAGATAGTATCCGATCATATCACCGGTAACAGAATTCGGATAGATCACACCAGATGTCATTGCGAAGTCTGGCTTGCTGCCGAACATATCCCGCAGGTCATGCTGGTCGAACTCCCAGATATGACCACGGAACCCGTCCCAGTTCGGTGTGCCATACTCGGACGTGCCGAATGGCACCGTGAGTATGACGCTACCACCCGGTTTGATGTGCTGTTCAAGCGAATCCATAACAGCGTACGGATCGGGGCAATGCTCCAGCACTTCACTGATCAACAGGCAATCATAGGGGGCTTTCGAAGCAGGCACCGCAGTCTGATCACCGACTACGAACTCGAACTCAGCATTACCACGGCCAAACTTTTCAGCGAAGGTCTTGGCCCATTTGATCGCACCTGGATCAATGTCAAGGGCAGTCCAGCTACGGCCCAGCTTGTTAGCGAAGTAGACCGTTGACCAACCATGCCCGCACCCGAATTCTAGAATGTTCTGGAGTTCAGGGTGCTGTTCCAAGAATGCTTGGATGTTCAGAAAGCGTTGCTCACCTGTGTTCTCGAACATCGGTGCATGAGCTTCGAGCGGTACAGAGCTCAGTCGTTTGTCAGTTTCCTTTCCCGCTGCCAGATAGTGCTTTCGATAGCGCTCGGTGCCGAGGGTGAATGCATACTCGTCTTGGACCTTGTTTAGAAGTATGTTTGCAGCCGGAGAGCCATCATCCAGATTATCAAGGCGTCCAAGAACTTCACGCACTGCTCCAATATCACTGCGCTGATAAAAGTGATGGGCAAGACGCACAGGGTCGTCATTGAACGTATCGAACAGGGTATCGAACCAGGAGCTCCACTCCTGGGCCACTCCAGCCCATCCCAGGTTGGCTGAATGGGCCATGCCCGCTAGGGCTGCCCGGTTATAAGCTTCCTCATCTCCAGCGAGCCTTAAAACCGCCCCTGTAAAGGCATCCCGGTAGGCATCAGACCAAGGGTCGCCGTCAATAAGCACGCCAGCATCGGGATGAAGCGTTTCAGGCAGCGCCCCGCGTGCGCTCGTAACGACCGGCATTCCGCACGCTTGGGATTCCATGATCGATATACACGAAACCTCCGTAAAAGTCGGGGACGTGGGCGAAGGTGTCGGGTAGGCATAGATGCCCGATTCAGCGTATTGCTTATAGAGTTCATCTTTCGGAAGATAGCCGACGAACCTGACCTTATCACCGAACTGTGCCGCCTGCTGTTTCAAGCCAGCATAGAACGCGGCCATATGCTCAACAGGATTGTTATAGCCATAGAGCGCGAGCTCAAACTCAGGGTCTTTGGCCAAGAGCGCTGGAAGGATACTGCTGAGCATGACATCAAGGCCACGCTCAGGGCGTGCTGAGTACACGAGGCGTTTGCGCAACTTCTTGGTCAGATCAACCTTGGGAATACGGAACAGATCGATCCCATTACGTGAAGCATAGACCGTTTCATCAGGCAAACCATAGACCTTGCGATACTGCGTCTTCATGTAGTTGCTGACCGTGATGAACCTGTCAATGTTCCATGACAAGGCACGGAAGGTATCAGCAACTCGGCCCAGAGCTAGGTCATGGCACCAGAGAAGGTTGATGCGTGCGTTGATGCTGGACTTGAACGGGCCTGGATCGCGCTGCACGATTGCGATATCAGCGGGCATTTGCTGGAGCGCGTGCTCAGCATAGCTGATGTGAACGTACAGCACGCCATCATACATGCCGGGCTTCTCACATTCACAGAACATGCGAACGGAGTGCCCGAGCTTGGCCAGCTCACGTGCCATGCAGATTGCAGCGGTTTCGCTTCCCCCAAGAGAGGAAGTCTCAAGGGTGTCACCCTGGAAGCGCATACCAGGAACCACCATGATGATTGTGTACTTGTCGCGCATTGGACCTACCTACCTTCCTAAATTGAAATTCTTTCCAGCGTATCACCCGCGTTGTTGCACAGGTACGCTGGATTATCGAACACAGCTACGACGGTCTTGCCGTCAACGCCGTGCAGGGTCGCGATTTGATAACGGTACAGAGAACCATTGGGCTTTCGCGTGCGTAGATCGCGCATTTCAAAGTTGCTCTGAATTAAAGCCAGAGCGTGATCTAGATCGGCCTGTGTCTTGGCTTGCTGGGGATGGCTGCTGTAATCGACGTTAGTTACATCGAATATAGCCCAATCACCGTTCCCCTTGGAAATCTTGAGAAGCATTGCCTACCTACGTCCCTCACAGTCGGACAACCTCATTCGCGGTTGGCGCCGACACCGGCGCGCTGCCCCATGATGAACGCTTGGAGCGTAAGAGGGACTGCGACAGCCTGTGCAAATTCAATGCGAGCGTGCGGCCAAGGCCACAGATCGACTACGAGGCCGAGCGAACCGTTACCAGCCGCTTTCAGATAAGCAGACTGACTGGTCGGGTCTTGCAAACGGCCTATATAGGAACCTGAATTGGGTCCAACCTGAAAGAACAGGTTGGAGGCGCTGGCAATGGTCGGGACATGGAGGGCGAATTGCCCGCGTGCCCCGACCAGATTGATGTTGCCAGACACAGAGTCACCGGAATTGACGAGAATGGTCTGAATATTGCGTACGAGTGCTTCAGTCATTGCCCGTCTCCATCACCGGCCTAGTGGTGCGTCGTACTTGTGAGCTGCCACAAGACCTTCGTATCACGAGGCTGAGCGCGGTTGTCAGCAAAGCCGATCGTGAAGTAGCCTCCATCCGACAGGGTCTTTACTTCAAGCTGCCCAGGCACACCTTCTGCTGGAAAGACATGGTACATGACTGGCACGAGCTTGTTGGAAATCGCCGCGCCATCAGAGAAGCCAAACGAGGCCCAACCTGTAGCCAGTGATACGACTTCGACGTCACGATTGGAAGTGCCCGAACTCTGAGCCGTGCCGTTCTGGCGCGTGGTCAGGAAGATCAAGCTATCCGCTGCGATAGCCGCATTGGACACCGTGACTGAAGCCGCATTCGAGTTGATGTTAGCAACGCCAGCGATGATGTTTCGATTGGCATTGCCTTCCATCGCGAAGTGGATCAGACTGTCGGACTTTACAGCGGCCGTGGAAACAACGACCGTCGCAGAACCTGAGTTGATGGTACTGCGACCAGCGAACTGATGCGCGTGAGACCGGACATCAACAAAACCCGGCCCTTTGAACATCGGCCCAAACAGAAGTTCAAGCGGGCTCTTGCTCATTGCCTTACTCCTTCAACCGAGGACGCTGACGCGCCTTGCCAGTTTCGACACCAGCAGATGCGGTCGGCTTGGAACCAGACACTCCCCTCGCGGCCAAGGCTTCCTTGGTGATAGTGATTTCACCAAGGTCCTGGTCGAGGTTCGTCGCAATCCGCTTCCAAGTGGCTAGAGGCCAGTCATAGAGAACGCCAGCGGGGAATTTAACTTCCCCGCTAACATTCTTGACGGGCTCTAGGAACGCACGTTCCATTAAGCTGCTCCGACCTAAACGACAGTATCGATCAAGTAGCCGAGGTTCGTTGCCACGAGCTTTTCATCCTGGAAATAGCCCGCCTCAACGATCTCGACATTGCGCTCACCCGGCCCCTCTTCACGCTTGGTGCCGACAGCCATCGGAGCCGGGAACTCAGGAGGAGTCCAACTGAACCGAAGGCCAAGGGTGCGGGTCTGAAGGCCGACCGCCGGTTCGATATGCGCCAACAGGACTCCGGTGCCAAAAAGAGCGGTCATTGAAGACGTACCACCTTCAAGAGCGTTCTCTTTGACTGCTCGGCTGATGAGCAGCCTATCGACCTTGAACGTAGCGGCAAGCTGCGCCTCATCGATTTGACCGCCCGCCGTATACTTGTACATATCGAGGAGCTGAGGGTGACGACGGATGACCTGGAACGTGTTCCAGTCCATAGCGGCAGTATTAGCAATGAGGCCAGTCTGCTGCTGAATGAACGCGTGGCCTGTGGTCACATCGCCGAGCGGATCGGAGTTGACGTAATCACTCCAACGGTTGGTGCCTGTCAGCAGCGTACCCGAACCAAGGTTCGATGCCGAAGTCACCAGATTGAGGATGCGTTGCTCTTGATCACGAAGCAGATCCGTGGTCACCAGATTAATGGTATTTCCACGGAGATTGAACGCGACATCAGCATTGGCTAGGTCTTCGAGAGAGATTTCGCCGGCGAGCGCAAAGTTATCAGCGAAATACTTGTCAGACGAAGCCGTCCACTCAACGCGTCGTGCGCGGGTCTTAGGCGCACGCCTCGTATCCGGGATGGTAAGGAACGCTGCCTTATCGATGATGGCATAGCGATCCGACTGTTTCCCCACGGTGACAGAGGGGAAGAGTTGGCTGCCGATGAGGCCGTCAACCCCAGTGGAAAACGCCGCCACGGCGAGGGTCGACAAAAGAACGTCGTGGTGGGCATCCGGTCCACTGACCGTAGCATAAGTCTTGGGTCCGATAAACATTGTGATGCCCTCCTTTACAGTGCCGCCAGCGAGCTCGGCGCCTGATGCGCCGGGATGCTGAGCAGTACACGAATGACTTCACTGTTAGCACCAGCCGCTTCAAGTGCCGTACCAAGAATCCAGTCGCCTGACGCAGCGTGCGCCAAACGGCCTGCACTATTGGTAGTCACAGAACGGTTAGCGGTAATAGCGCCGCCAGCGATTGCCTTGGTCTCACCCGTAATGCCAATAGAGGCGTTACGGCCGCTCGTGGGCTTGTTTTGCAGCACACCCGCAACTTCCTGCGTGCCGCCGCCAGGGTTGGATGCGACGTTGACAATACCCGCTGCGGAATAACGCATGACGAGGTATTGACTACCAGAGAGATCAACAGCGGCCTGAGCCGTGATTGCCTCAACTTTTCCGAACAGAGCCATTGCTACCTCCTACTGCCTGCCGCCGCGAACACCAGCACCGGCAGTGTAATTCGCGTAGGCAACCCTCAGCTCTTCGTCTGCGCCGAGAATTGCTTCAGCCGCTGCCTTGAAGTCCTTGGTCTTGTGCTCAGCCATGTAAGCCTTCGCACGCTTGGTGACCTCAGCTGAAGGATCGCCATCGAACTTGGCAACCATCGGGTCTTCGCCTTCCTCGCGAATGGTGGGGGTTGTCTGCGAGAACTCACGGAACATCTTCATCGACTCGCCCCGCAGCAAGTCCACCATCTTGTCGAGCAGCGCGACTGGCGAAAGTTCCTCTTCCTTGGCATCCTTCGTAGCCGCCATGAACTTGACTACCTTCGGCGAAGTACCGGAAGTCGCCGTGTCATAGAGCGTTGCAAAGAAGGGCTTCAGGATGGGAACGGGAACGCGGTCCACCTTGGCCTTGACGTCCTTCTGCCGCTGCGATTCCTGCATACTGGCAATCGCCGCGCCCTGCTGCGTCAACTGTGCCTTCAGGGCCGTGATTTCTTTGTCCTTCTCCTCAGCAAGCTTGGTGACCTGCTTCTGCGCGTCATCGAGCGCCGTCTGGAGCTGGGCAACCTTGGCCGTTGCCTCCTGGAGCTTGGTAGCTTCCGCCGCGCTTCCGTCCTTGGCCTTCGCTTCGGCCTCGGCCTTCGCTGCATTGGCAGCTTCAAGATCCACCTGGAGACTACGGATTTTCTCTTGGAGTTCCTTGAGATCCATATCCAAATCCTCAGTTGAGATCGTGTAAACCGAAACCCGATCGTAGCCATTAGAAGGAGGCAGGACCGAGTTCACCACTGTTCGAAGCGGCGCAAGATCAACACCGGGCGTCTCAGCCCCGAGCACCGCTACTGCCTTGAGCACCCGGCGGAATTTCTTGCCGTTGCGCTCTAGGTTCCAGAAGATCTCTGACGACACCGCATCGAACCTGCGTCCTTTGATCGCATCGTAGAGAATCTTGGGAATATCACGGAAGGTGGCAACAAGCCTGTCGCCAGCCATCTTTATGCTATCGACCCAGCCATAGGCGGGTGCGCCCGCCTTATTGGTATGGCCTAAAGTAATCGGCACCTGGAAGCTGACCTCTTCAAACGCGGCGACCATATCTTCAAGGTCAGCCTTCGTGTAGTCGTCTCCATTCCACTTGCCGACTGCGAAGATTTCTACACCCTCGATGGTATAAAGCTCTTCATCTTCATCCTCATCTTCGTCTTCGTCCCCATCGTCATCTTTCTTGACGGCCATTTTGGCCATCGACGGGCGCTTTTTCATCTCTGCCTTTGCATCAGCCATCTTTTCTTTGAGGCTGTCCATATCTTCTTGCATGTCCGGCTTCATATCCGCGGAGGCGTCTTTCATCTTCTCACGGAGAGCGTCCATCTCCTTTTGCATATCGTCCATATGCTTCTGGAGCTCAGTGTCGGACATCTTCGAAGGCATCATCATGGCGAACATCTTCCCCATTTCAACCATGTAGGACGGCAGCGGGTGGGCATGTCCAGAGGCTTCACCAAAGCCTGTGATCAAGCCATCAGCATTGCGCTCGATCGGGTGGCGATGGCCCTCATACATGCCTTTGGGCACGTCGGTGAACGCAGCCATGGGCTGAAAGCTGTGTACATGGTAAGAAGCCTCGCCCGTATCGTACATAGGTGTGTGGTCGGGCATCGGCATGGTGGGCGCGCAACAGAACAATGCTACTGGCAAGACGTCGCCGGCTACACCTTCCCCACCAACCCCGAAAGCGATCTTCGAAGCTTCACTAGACTTATATATGGAAACAAAGGTCAAGAGCGGATCAGCGGCAAATTCCGACTTCGCATGTAGAATCTGTTCCTTGCCGTCGACCGTTACCTTATGAACGGCGACGCTACCCTTTTCTAACCTTCCTGCTTCGAATTTGACGGCGGGCAGTACGTTGAATTTCAACGTTCGAATCCCTATATATAAAAAACGCTAGGACCCCCGGATATAAAAAACGCTAGGACCCCCGGCCGACCCGGAGAATCACTAGCGTTTTTGCGCGTACTGAATTCGGCTATTTAAGCGGGTTCCAGCCGAAAGTAAATAGGGGCTCGTGAGTGCAGGCTGGGGAAAGCAATGTAAATATGGACTTTCATCAGAGGGACAACGGCCTTCCCTAGCCCGTGCTTAATAAATACGGAGAATATAGACACCGAGCAAGCTTTACGATAACGGACTGTTAGTAACCATCTGCAAATTCTTGATTACGGAATTTGCAAACCCAGTGCGAGCCCTAGAACAAAAGTCGCAACCCCGAACAGCAACCACCCTAGACGCTTCATGGCCAGCTTCTTCTTATGCGCCACCCATGCTTGAGCGGCATTAGCTACCGTTGTACCGATACGTCTAGCATCGGCTTCCAACTGTGCAGCACGTTCATCGAATGACATGATGGTTCTCCTTCAATTATTCAACCCTGGAAGTGCAATAAAGGGAACAGAACGTAAAGCCGTCTTTCGTGCAAGGCTCAGCCTGCCTATCGGCCCAGCATTCTTGGTTTTGCGCCATGACACTATCCAGTGCCCCAGCTCCATTTGCTGAATAAGGCTTCGGCCATAATTCACATATTGGATATTGAGCTGTTGCCGCGCACCCAGCATTTCAAGAAGGCATTCAAAACCGAACTCCCGTATATGTTCACGGTTTCGAGTTGGACTATCCATCCACATGCTGTACTCGAACGGACCATACGGCACACTGATGCAGATGAGGCCATCATCTGCAAGCTGAGCCTCAAGGTCTGTGATCACTTTGACCGGGTCCAGCACGTGCTCTAGAACCTCGAATGCTAGGATAACATCAAAGGTCTTATCCTTTACCGGCCACGCACTGAATTCAGCGTTATCCGCCATCCCACCACCAGCGAAGCGCCGCACAATCTTCTGTGCCTCATCGATACAAATCTGATCAATATCATATAGCGTCCAATCACCACCGAAGTGACTGTACAGGTGCGCAGCCCAGATGCCTCGATTGCACCCGAAGTCTAACCAACGCTTACCCATATAGTTCTCGCCAATGACGCGCCGCAAATGACTAAGTGTGTGTTGATATCTCTGACTGGTTTCAACGGAGCGGTAGACTTGAAGTGGATCAACCACTGCCTCAATCCGCCCAGCCTCCACGTAAACCGCTCCATAAGCATCGTGGTCAAATAGAGCTGGCCAATACTTCTCAATGTAAGTTTCAAGCCGCCGCTCACCATCAACATCCCTCGTACAGTCATCCGGTCCCGGCTTATTCGTTTGGAGCAGATACAGCGCGGCCTCAATATCGGAGCGCGCGATGAGCCATCGAGCTAGATTCATGCGCACTGACATTAGATCACCCATCCTGAAATCAAAGCGCGGAACATGAGCGATGCGGCAACGGGCGTGTTCCCCCAACGCTGAAGGAACTTCTGCCTGTATCCTTCTATCTTAGCCGCCTTCTCGGGCTCCATAGCATTGCCGTTGGTCATGCGGCCCAAGTGGTTACAGACCACAATACGGTTACGATACGCTTTAAAGCCCGCCGCGTACACGCGCATCACTAAGTCATAATCCCCCCATTCAGACGGGAACTCAACGGCATCGAACCTGAACTCGGGTCTGTTGAGCACGGCAAAGATCGGACACCAGATGCCCTCAAGGATAGCATTCACGGGCTGCGATTCGCCCTGATGATCTGTCGTTGCAAGGCTGGCCATGCCACAGTCAGGGAACAGATCGAAGCAGGCCAGCATAGCTTCCAACCATCCAGGCTTGACGAACACATCATTAGTCAACACGACGATGATATCGCCAGAGCAGAGCGCCATACCCGCATTCGTGTCGCCGTTGGCGTTGCCTTTAGCTGGATTGTAGAAGTGCTTATCAGCGTCAACAGGCGGCAGATGCTGCCTCGGCAATCTACCGTCGAAGTAATTTCCAACAGCTTCAGCAATGATAAGCTCGAACGGAACATCAGTCGTGTGCCGTGCAACTTGAATGATAGCTTCAGTCAAATCAACTTGCCATCTGTGCTCGGTTAAGCACGGCACGACTACAGAAACGGACCTAGACATACTTACCTACCTTCCTAAACAGGATCGACCCACCAGACGCGATCCTTATGATTGAACTTTGGAAACAACTCAGTGACAGCACGAATCACGCCGTAGTGCCTTCCAGGTTCCCCTTCAACATTCACGTGCTCTTCATAGGAGTTTGCCACGATTGTATCCCAATCAAAGTCCTTGGGAATATCTTCGAAGTCATGGCCACAGAACACGCCACCTGAGGCCAGCTTAGGGAGCCATGATGTAATGTCACGGCGTACAGATTCATAATCGTGCGCGCCATCAATGAATATAAAATCAAACAATCCATCAGCGAAGCACGGGGCCTGCTTGGTATAGTCCCCAATCATCAACGTAAACCGGCCTTCATAAGATTCTAACACTGCCAACGATTGCTTGATTTGTTCAAGGCGCGGCACTAACTTGGTATAGGGGCCACCAGATACAGCCGTGAACGTATCAATCGTATGAAGATGACCATCAAGATGCAGGACTGGCAAGATCACAGCGGCGGTATCCCCGCAGAATGTTCCAAGTTCCAAAGCACACTTACGGCCTGCGGCCAGTGACGCAAGTGCTTTAGCCTCGAATTCAAGCATCACAACATCTGCTTCTGAAACACCATGGCCAAATCCTCATAGTCAATCTTGGGGAAGCAGTTGATTGCACTATGAGGACTGCAATTTAGAATACGGACATCTTCCGACTTCAGACCACAAGCCTCGTGCAAAAGCCTATCCCAGTTGCGATACAGATAGTCGATCTCGGTGTTATAGCCATTAGGCATCCCGTGAAACCACCCCTCAGGATAGTCTTCATAAACGCCATAGTACCAATTATCGTATCCAGCCATCTTGCCGCCATCCAATCCAAAACAGATTATCTCACGAACGCCAGCTTTGATGAGCATCAAGAATGTGGATATGAACGAGAACACGTGTGACGCTTTCTTGAAATCAACTAAATCAAAGGCATCAGCATTATGTATTTCTGAATCGCCAACATCAGCGATTATCAACTTGTCAGCAAATTCAGAAACCAGACCAGGGTAAAAACTGTTGAACTGCTCAATACCACCCTGCGTAGTCAGTAACAGATTATCATCAGGCCGCTCTAGGAACTCACGATACCTAGGATAAGACTTTATCGATTGCTGTGCTGAGACGTATACAAGGTCCAGCCTATAACCTATCGGTTCCAAAATCCGCTCGGTAGGCAAATAGACATTATGCGCGATCCATACAACGTCCTCAGGGATCACATTTACATAGCGTTCAAGCGTAGCGATAGTCGGTCCACACGATTGGAAGCATACGGTGCGGCCGTTCAAAAACTTCGTGAACTTCTCTAACCGCCGCGCACCTAAACTATCACCCACCAAACGGCTCCCTCATGGTTTGGCCTACCGAACGCTTCATGTACAGCGCGAATCACACCGTAGCCAACACCGCCATATCCGCCGTCGGGCGATTCCGAATACTTAGCCATCAACTCTGGGTCACACTCATCATAGTGCTTGAGATAATCATGTCCACAGATGACCCCGCCCGCGCGTTGCACTAGATGCCGCGCGGCACGAATATCGTAGACGACTTCCTGGTAGCTGTGTTCAGCATCGATGAAGCACATATCCGCATAGCCTGCTGGAAAATTGAATGCCTCATGGGTACAGCCGATTATAACAGTCAACCAGGGCCAGTAAGGCTCAGTGCGGCCTAATAGTGCGTCAACAACTTCCCGCCGTGGGTGGGCTGTATATGGGTCGTCACAGTTGCCTTGAAAATGATCTATACAATAGAGCTTGCCATTTGCCCCTTTGATTTCGGGCAGCATAGCCATTGCTGAGCCACCAATAAATGTACCGAATTCAAAGACACATGATCTTCCTCTAGCAAGCCGTGCCAGAACTTCATAATCAGTGCCACTTGCTAAATCCTCTAGCATCACAACCTTCCCCACGCCTTAGCATGATTCGCTCCGTGGACAGTGCCTTCCGCGTTGCACAAGGCACAAGGCAGATCGATCCGCTTGCCACCGATCAAACGATTTCGCATCCCATTTAAATCCTTATTGTGTTTCCAGACTTCAAGCAGTGATTGATCGTACAGATTTCCGAACACCTTCCGCTTGTTCCAATCCTGCACACATAGCAACACATCGCCGTTCCAGTCGATCGCTAACGAATACGCTGTATAAAAACAGGGATGGTGCGTATCGACCGGCGGCTGCTTGCCTACGTTGACCATGCCAGCACGATTGGTCAATTTCAAGCCGAAGCCGTCCCCTTCACTGTGCCATCTATCACGCAAGATGTAGCACTCTTGGGACACACCCGCTTCTTCAAAGCGTACGTGGAAATCATCCAACTGTTCAGGGCCGTCATAGAGACTGACAGCAAAGAAACCGATCCCCGCCACGTAGAGCGCCCTGATGGTTTCTTCATCGAGCCTGTCTCCATTGGTCACAAGCTCAAGGCGTGCTGTGCCGGCGAATTTGTTTATGATAGATAAAAGGTTGGGATGGAGCAGTGATTCACCAAAGCCTGAGAACACGACCGTACCGGCATAGTCCAGATCAAACAGCTCGTGCGCTATCCGTTCAGCTAGGTCCAGCGACATATTCAGGTTCTGGTTTGAGTATTTGGTCTGATCGCCGCGTGGACAGAACGAGCATGTACGATTACAGAGCTCTGTAACATTGACGTCGATCCAACTGAAAAGTGGGACACCATCAACCAACTGCACATCATCAATGAACACTGACTTACGCTTCAGGTTGCGATCTGTAGCGTCATTCATGGCACACTGCCCCGCATTCAGCAGCTTTGCGTCGGAATACCAGAAGCCCATCATGGTGCTTGTAATTCCCGGCACAATCATACTCGACCCCAATTACCTGCCATTCTTTATGATCGAGCATCCTTCTAAGCAAGCCGTTGAAATCTAGCTCAGGCATATACCGTTGCCCGGATTTAAGGAACGCTTGACTTATGACTAGATAGCCGTTCTCTTCCAAGCTGGATGCGCAATTGTTCAGAGCGTCGTCGAGGCGAGCCGCGATATACCACAGCACTTGATTCAGGATCACGACGCACTGCTTTGGATGGGTATAGTTCTCAAGAATATTCGAAACCCTGAATCTACGATGTGGATATCTCTTGTACGCACCCATGATCGCCATGGAACTGATGTCGATGCCCTCAATCGTTGCGTACGGCAGCTCTTTGGAAAGGTAATCTACAACGTGACCATGACCGCAACCCACTTCAAGCACTGGCCCGGCATAAGCCGACAGCACCCGTTTCAGTACAGAAGCCAGTCTATGTCGGGAGTGTCGATAATATGCTGACATCACGGGAGCGGAGCTGGCGCCTGATTGATCCCAGGGGTCCGTGACGTCTTGATACAGCCTGTTGAAATCGAACACCGGCTCAAGGCTACCATCAGCGCCTTCCTTGAACACATACTCACTTGTTCCCATCGAGCGCTCCTACGAAGTGTTCAAAGAAACGCACCATCATATCCAGTGATCCAACCGTGATCATGGCATAGTCTTCACAGGGATGCGGTAATTGATAGTTGATGTAGATGCCTTCAGCTTCAAGATGCCTGCCGACCCGCTTTGCCCTATCCGCCCCGAGTTCAACCAGAACATGGTTCCCCTTCTTGCCTTGTGTCCATAAACCAAGGTCGCTGATTGCACGGCAGAGCCAGTCACGTGCCATAGCTATTTCTTGCATCGCAGGTAGAATATCAGACTCATACCTGTCGATCATCACACTGGCTATCTGCATAGACGGACCGGCGATTTCGCCTGACAGCCTGTACGAATGAAGCGGCTTGATCAACGCCTCGCATCCGACCACGTATCCGATTCGCAATGCTGCCCCACCCCAACCCTTGGAAAAGGTACGCATCACGATCACATTATCGAATTGGAATATCAAAGGCAGTGCCGTCTCAGTACCGAAGCCATAATATGCTTCATCAACTACGAGCAACGCTTCCCGCTGCGAACAGTATTCAGCAATGGCAGCGAGCTCGACAGGAGTAAAATAAGTCTCAATAGGCTGCCCAGGATTTGGCAGGAACAGAACGGCAAAATCCTGATTATCCAAAACATTGATCAATGTATCTATCGTCAACTCAATCTTTGGTGAGGCTGGGCTGGGATCAAACAGTGGTGTATTCAATGCCGCTGCGTGTATCTGATACATTGCACAGGTCGGGCTTAATACCGCGACACCCCTCTGTGGACAATCTATCCCACAAGTGAGGAGCATGATGGACCGCATGAACTCTTCCGAGCCGAGCCCAACTACCAGATTCACAGACGGGATGCTCAGGAAGGCCGCGAGCTGTTCATAGAACGGTTGATAGTCGGGGTATAGATTGAAATCCCCAACCGCGTCCTTGATTGCAGCTTGCATATCATCGGAAAGTGGTATGGGGTTTTCTAGGCGGTTGAGCCGCATCTGCCATGAATACGGCCATCGCTTTCTGATGCGCTCAATACCGCCTAGATGCTGAAACTCAGGCCGGTAATACCGACTCATGATTGTTAACCACGACCGGCGCGTGCCATATGCCAGACCATGACGGGCGTAATAAGCAGGCCCTCAGTGACCTCTGCGAAATCTTCCCGTGTCGGGTTAGAATCCACATAGCGGATGAAAGCTGTGTTGATCACTTTGCTCCGCTCACGCTGCACATCAACACTCAAGCGTGCAAAGTTGCGAATGGCGTCAGTCGGGGATACTTGCGGCTCTGAAACAGGTTTTTCAGTGGTATCTTTCGGAGGCATCTTTGCCATTTCTAAGCTCCTTGTGAGGAAGTTAAATCACGCGCTCCACAGCGGCTATCAACTTACTACTGTCTATGCTCAAAGCGGTATCATCGCCATCAGCAATGATGAATTGATAGCTTTGACCCAGAGCGTTCGCCGTGAAGAAGTGTGCTCGGTTCGTGTAGTGCTTGGGATGGATTTCTATAAGGTGTGCTGAATGCGGCGCGAAGATGTGATTGGTGAAGCCCGCGCCACTAATGCCGACGATGATCTCAGCCTCGGAAAACAGCTTCACTTGATCAGCGTGCGCCAGTTGACTCAGCGTCCAAGCCTCGAAGCCATAGTCCTCTAACATACGAACGATGCTGTCCTCTTCCAGCAACCTGCGTCCGTTACGTGAGTCCTTGCGCGAAATGAAGATCCGCCGGTGTAACTGTAAAGAAGAACTGTACGGCAGGAACATGGACCGGAGCCAATCAAGCTGTCGCCGTGAGTGCCCGCCCGGAGCGATGAAAGATGGGAACACCAGCTCCTTAGCTTTGACGGCTTGAAGTTGGTACGCATTGAACGGCACGAAGGTGAATCGCACATCCTTGAATGAGTGTATGATCTTCTTCAAGGTATCGATCTGGAATTGAACCTCAAGCGTGGGAAGCAACAGGGCTATCTCTTTCTCACCCTGTCCAACCATCTGCTGCACAGCCCAGAACTTTGGAAGCAGCTCCAGCACCCAGTGATGGTAGTTAGAGGTGTGCGGGGAAATGAGATCGATAAGCTTACCGTCATAAGAAAAACCGATCTCGAAGTTAGCCTCGACCTCACCCTGCACCATGCCTGACACATGAGACATGACGGGCACGATGGTCTCCATCAACCTTCGATTATGATAGGCATCGACAAAGAAGTGAGTGTCATCGAACACCAGCCCTTGAACTGTGGCAACGATGCCGTCTCTGATCTCACAAGTGAAGCTATCCTCGCAGCCATGCATGAGGCTGTATTCGTGCGGGACCTTGGAGTCAACAAAGAAGTGAGCATCAGGGTCAGGGAGGTTCAACGGCGGATGACATTCAAATACCGTGCAGTTGCCGCTATTCGTCTGCGCAACCTTATAGACCTCCACCATTTGGGCAATCAAGTAGCGCACCCTCACCTCCCTAACTCAGCCCTTGTTTAATACAGGCTTATTCCTTGCTATACATTCGAGTGGATTCCCCGCCGAAATCCACATGGCTGAGTTCTATGCCTTTGGCAACTTCCGAGGCATCGATGAAATCATCTTCATCAATTTCCTCGTCTATCCCTACCGGCACGACAGTCGCGCGACAGTTATATGCACGGGGAGGCGAGAGCTGATCAAGCGCGGGGTCATTAGGTCGGAACAGCTTCTGATCTAAGAACTCGCATACTTTAGTCGTAGCATCATCCATGATCGCACTGTACTGGAACGCCTGCAAGAACGGGCCAGCCCTACGCGCCTCAACGATACGGCCCATGTTGAAAGCATCTGTGGCATTGGTACGGATGATGGTCTCCAAGCGGTTAGGCGTTATGACCTCACCACCACGAATGCGTCCAGGCTTCCCGACATAGGGCTCGAAAATATCTTCGAGCTTGGCCATGGTCCTGTCCATGGGCTCGCCGGTGGTGATTGAATTGAGCAGTACACCACGCGCCTTCTCACGAATGCGGCCATCAATCACACCCGTGATGTAGAACGTCTTAGCGCGGAGGTATTTAATAGCATCCTTCGGCCGGTAATTTGGTTCGGCCGCATATTGCTTATCCGTTATAGCACCAGCCTCTAACAGTTCTAGGCTGTGCGGCTTCACCTTGCCTGGAAGTTCCTTCTGAATGGTGCCAGCACCATAATCATAGGCTTCGTTCAGGAATGCAGTCAGGGCGTTACCTACAGCCGGGATACCACGAAGCTCCTTCAGGTCCCGCACATAGGAAGGGTCATAGTCGAACTTGCGGCGGACATGATCCAGGAAGCGGTCACGTACGTCAAGCATCGGAGGAATCAAAAGACCACGAGCACGTTCTTCCAAAGCATCGAGGTCTTTAGTGATCTGCTTGAAGTCGACCTTCTTTTCATAGGCCGTGGCATAGGTGTGTTGTTGGTATTGACTACCAATCTCGGAGTTCTTCAAAGACTTTACATAGTGCGCTTCAATAACGCGCGTGCCTCCGACTACTTTATCTGACGTGACAAACAGATTTGCGCCGCGTGGAAGCAGCACCTCATGTTCAGAACGGCTGGCTGAGTCCACGTGTCTCGGAATGTAAAGCGCATTCGCACCCTTTGGCACGCCTATTTTTACCAGGACCTTCTCACCTTTTTGATCCGGCCTGCTCGCAAACCAGTTTGCCGCATCTTTACTAAGGGAAGTTGATAGATATACTTTATCCTCTATCACGGAACCTTCAAGCTTCTTACCCTTGAAATTATTCGTGACCATACCACGATAGGCCACAAAATCCTGCTGCACTACACCCTTTTCAAAGGCAGCGTCCATCTTCTCACTGAAATCATCTAGCTTTGCCGCATCAAGCTTTGAGCCCTTCGGTAATTCACCAGTCCGCATATATCCGTTCATGTCAAGCGCGGTGAAGGAATAGTCTTTTAATGCCTCAGCGCCCGAGGCATCGATCTTACCACTCTTCAAAACCTTATTGAACCCCTTCGGTTCCTTACCTCCGCTCCCCCTAGCAACATCCGAAAAATCCTCTCCACTTACAGGACCACCTCCCCCTGGAATAAACTGACCGCCAATTGGTGACCCTGCCGGGGCACGGAGCTGATCTTTATAGGTTGCGACCTTTGCTGGGCCACCCTCTTCTGCTTCCTCTTCCTTCTCCTTATCATTACCAAAGACTTCAATTTCGTCGTCAACCCATAAATAGCGCCCGAGCTGACTTTTCTTCGTGCCTTCAGCGTAAGGTAGCTTCCTACCGACCGCTACTTCTTCATCGATGGGCGCTTCATCTTCTACCGGCGCTTCACCTTCAGGTTCGTCATCAGACGGTGGAGCGTTTGGATCAGTACCTGGAGGGGGAGCAGCGGGTGCTCCAGGCGGGCCGTAATCTTCGTCAGTATGCTCGCCATCGATCTCGGGATAGCCGAACGCCTTACGAATGTGGATCTCATCTTCACGCTGGGGTTTGACCACCCGGCCTGCAACGAAGGCTTGCCACAGCCTGTGGATATCAAGGCGCATATCATCGACAAGCGGCAGGAACCGGAACATCGGGTAGGCATCAACCACAAAGTTGAAGTCTACCAGGGGTTTCACTACCTGCTTGTTGACTACCTCGGAAACGATCTGGCGCAGATGCTCGATCATGAGAATGAACACATCGAACTCTACGCGCGCACGCGCAAAGGAGCCCGTCTGAGTATCAGGTGCTAAGCCAAGCAGCCCAGGCATGAGGAGGCCACGCGCAATATCTCGGTTCAGCATCTCAAGCGCGGGGATGAACACGCGCTCAGTATTGCCTGCCAGTTCAGGCGACCACATTTCCAGCGCGTCTTTATTGGCACGTGGTATCGCACCAGCGGTCGCAGCCTGTAATCGTTCAATGACCTGTCGCAGCTTTCTGACCTGCTCCTCGTTCATCGACGATGGGTCATACATAGCGAATATAGGCGGGATGCCGAAGCGCTCAAGCAGCATAGCGAGCCAGCGATAGGCGTTCTCCTTGATCCACCACCTTGAATAAGCCGCTTCTAGGTCTGACTTACCATAGATGTTGCCAAACTCTTTCTGGTGCGTGAACACCACGAACTTGGCAGTAGGCAGGTCCTGGGTGCCTTTCTGAGCTGAGTGCTGCACGATGCCGTTCGGCATCAGGTTGCCGTACTCATCCATTTTGAAGCTGATGTTATGCGGCTTCTTGGCTTTGATGGCCTTCAAGCCGACCATGCCCGCATATTGACCGGCCTCGATAGGATTCCAAATCTGCTCGGCTACCGAAAAGCCGAACGTCAGCGCGCTCATGACATCCAGCAGCACTTGGCCGAAGGAGCCCTCGATCTTGTTGAACTGGTCTTTGACGAAGTCTATGTCATCAGACTGTTCATCGGTATTCTCAGCGCTGACAATTTCCCAGCCGCTGCTGATAGCTGCCAGCTTCTTGAACATCATGGCGGCTTTGACCTGATCGTCTTGCATCATCAGGTCGAAAACGGCCATGCCCTTTCGAGTGATCAGAACAGACGGGTTGAATGCCGGGAGCTTGGACGAAACCCACATATTGGGATTCGCAATGGCAACTTCGCCGTAAATGGGTTTCAGAACGGTATCCGCAAAGCCTCGGACTACGTTCGTAACCTCATTGGCTTTTATCTTGTACTTGCGTGCGATCTGGCGCTCATCGCCACCAGCTACGAACTCTTCGACTATCTTGCGGTCACGGGCACGGTTGTCATTGCTGGACTTCGCGGCCTTGGCCGTCTGTCCCTGGGCAGCAACCTCTTTCTTGGCCATAGTGTCACATCGCTCCTAACTGTGGAAGAGAATCCGTGGCAAACGAGCTGAGCTCATCCGCCACGATTATGTGTTCATCCGAGAACTCAACCTTTCTAGCTTCCATACGGGCTATCAAGCCGAGCACGGCATTGGCACAGTCATCCTTGCCACCCTTGGGGTGATCAATACTGAACTTGCCGCCCTTGCCGTTCTTGCGTTCAAGGCAGAGGATCTGGGTGCGAAGGCGACGGTTCTCTATGAGCCGTGAGCCTTTTGAATTGAGGATGGGCAGCGCATCACGGTATATGTCCGACTTGCGCATTCCGCACGGTTCGTAGGTGATGCCGTACTTTTGGAACTTCGCCTTGGGCCAGTTGCCAGCATAGTTATCGCCTTCGACCTTAAGTATGCCGTACCGCTTGAGGTCAGCAGCGCACTCAGCGACAGCTTCATCAGGATCGAACGGTGCCGTGACTTCCCGCAACAGATCAACCCAGCGTGCGCCGTCTTCAGGGTGACCTATCGCCCAGGTGAAAGAATCCTGACTGCCACCCGACGGGTCACAGAACGCTCGATGCATGTGGCTTGGGGAATATGGCCGCTCAAACACACCAGCATCTACATTGGCATCCACGATCTCTTCAGTTATAAAGTCCTCGATATCGGCACGGAACTGAGCGCCGTACTCAGCAGACGCACGGGCAGCGTCTTTGTCATATTGCCGGTCGAGATACTTCTGACTGATGCGCGGGTTCATCGACCTAGTATCACCATGCCATACTAGAACGTCATCAGAATCCTTGCCGAAGTAGTCCCGGTGCATATTGAACAAGATGCCCCGCTTAGAGTAGGGGCTAGAAGCAGCGAGCAGCATCGCGCCTGGAATAGTCGCCATGCCGGGCCGGATAGCATTCAGCACTTCCTCATCCGGGTTCGCTGTTTCGTCAGAACGCCAGAACGCGACCTCATCGAGCAAGGCTGCTACGATGGTATAACCGCGAGTGGCGCGGAACGATGTGGTGTGAACCTCGATAGCTATGCGCCTACGCCTGAATTCAAGGGCCGTGGCAGTGTCGCGGGTTTTCTCAGACCTGAAAAAAGGTATGTTCTCGACGAAGCCCTTTATGTAACGCAAGATCACGCGCGCCTGCTGCCGGTCAGCGGCAACGATGATGATAGTGCCAAGCTCACCGGGTGATAGGTACGGCTTCCAGTTATAGAAGAAAGCTAGATAGACCGCTACGAGCGCCACGATCATGGACTTGCCACCTCGGCGCCCGACTATCAACCACGCTTCATTGTAACGATGGTTCTGTGCTGGCAAGCGACCGGTACGAGCTGATACGATACGCATGTCTGAAGGAGACAGCCGCAACCCGAACAGGTGTTTGAGGAATGCGAACCACCCGGCCCATGATGCAGGGTCTTTGAACCACGGCCCAAATAGAGCCGGGTCTTTGCACGCATCAATGATGCTGTATCGCCCCAGGGGAACGCGCGCCATAAGGTCGGCTATTTAAGCGGGTTTGGCTGCCAAGGCTAGGCCTCGTTAACTACTTCATCAAAAAGCCTAGGGTTTCAGCCTCCAAAAATTGACGCTTTTTCGCTTCTTTTCACTTGTATAATGGCTGCCTTTATAGGACACTATATATGTTCAATTTGTTTGGGCGTGCTCCAGCCCAGGGTTTAAAACCCAAAACGCAGGGGCACAAAAACAAAGGTTCAACCGGCAGGAGGGCAGAAAGCCCAAGCCCCGGGGAAATCAAGACAAGGTCTAAACCGCTTGTCGCCTCTGGCAGCCAGAGTATCCCACCCTTCAGGCCGTAAAACGTACGAGGGTGCCGGTCCTAATCTCGAAGGGATCGGGTAGGTGATAAAGTTACGCTGTGAGAAGAAGAGCGCGGCACAAGATAATCACCGAGAGGGAATTCTCCTATACCCGGGAGTGGTATCCCGGTGCTGATGAGATACTTCGAAATAGGAGATTACGATGACTACCATTAACATGACTTGCAAGCACGGCCATGATGAACTCGCGCTGGGCACGATGTGCCAAAAATGTGAAGGCGAAAAAGCTGAGGCTGAAAGCAACGCACGGCAAGAAGCCTATCGAGCCAAAGTGAAAGCAGAGCGTGAGGCTCTCGAACTAAAGTTCGACGTGGTACGTAAAGCGATTGTCGCGGCGGTTGTTGACAAAGGCATGGCCGCTGCTCTAGTCGATCACAAGGTAGTAGTCCTGGGCATCGACGTGAGCTGGTTCATTGAATTCCGTGAACAGCTCACGGGCAGTTCGTATCACCGTCGGGTGACTGGTCATTACAACCTGTCTATCGGCGACTACGGCAACCGTACCAACTTCCCACAGAAGAAGGACGGCACTTACAGCTATGACAAGATAGCTGAAAAGCTGATCGGCATCGCTGGCCACAAGATCAAAGCCGCCGAGCTGGAAAAGGCACGGCAATTGAACAAGAATGTGGTTGCTGACTTCTGCACCGAGAACAAGGTGCAGGAATACGGCGCGTTCAATGTCGAGGCCTCACAGTCCAGTGAGAAGCCGCTGTTCATCCGGTTCAAGATCGAACGGGCAATGACAATTGAACAGGCCAAAGCGCTCCACGAAGGCTTGGTCAAGCTAGGCGTCATTCAACTCGCAAAGTAACATCGAAACCCCTGCGAACAGCGGCATCGCCGTTCGCTAGGGTCTGGCTGGGGTGGTGCCCAGCTACTGATGAGATAGCCAATTTAGGAGGAGAACTCAAATGCTAGTACGTGATTTCGTACCGTTCGCGGCGGGCATGCTCAAGGCTGGCCTGCCGTTCATGGTTGTCGGTGCCCCTGGTATTGCCAAGACAGCTTTGATGAAAGAAGCCGCTGAACTAGCGGGCATGGACATCCTCATAACCCACCCTGTCGTGCGCAGCCCTATCGACTACGGCGGCATTCCCGCCAAGGTCAAGGACGGCAACGGCAAGAAGGGTGCCGAATGGGATTTCGTGCCCATCGGCCACTTGCGGCAGTTGGTCAACGCCACGAAGCCTCTAGCCTGCTTCTTCGACGATGCGGGCCAAGCTTCACAGTCCGTGCAGGCTGCGCTGATGCAGGTTATTCACGAGCGTCAGATCGGCGATAACCACATTAGCAACCACGTTCGGTTCTGTGCCGCCTCCAACCGGCTTGAGGACAAATCGGCCGTAAGTCCGATGATCGAAGCCTTCAAGTCACGCTGGACCACCATTGTCGAACTCGAAGTCGAGGTCGATCGGTGGATCGAGTGGGCGTCCGATTGCGATGATATCGGTCTGTTCGACAGCAAAGAGCCGATGCCGCCCGTTCTGGTGGCGTTCATCGCATGGAAGCGCAGCCTGCTCCACGACCCGAAGCCGCAACCGGGGTTCGTGCAGTACCCGTCACCCCGTACCGTCCACCATGTCGGACAGATGCTGGCCGCTGGCGTGCTCAACGACCACATCATCTTCGAATGCGTCAAAGGTGCGGTCGGGCAGGGGTTCGCTACCGAATTCGTGGCGTTCCTCAAGGTCCAGTCCCAGTTGCCCGACATCGCAGCCGTTCTGCAGGACCCGGACATCATCAACCAGATGCAGTTCGAGGTCTACGGCTGGGATGAAGCCCGAAAGCAAGTCGTCTCGAAGGGCTTCACGAGCATTGCCCAGCGCCCTGACGTCGCCTTTGCCTTGGTGACCTCAGCCGCTGATGCGGTACAATCCAGGCAGATGGACAACTTCACCCGGCTTATCGCAAAGTTCACAAAGCCGGTCGAGGTTCTGGGCATGCTCCGCGTCAAGCAGCGCGGGGATGCGTGCATGGAAACCCGCGCGTTCATCGGCTGGGCTTCCGACAACTCCGCATATATGTTCTAAGGAGGCACAATGGCCGAACCTAAAGCCGACCCGTTCGACCTTGGCACGTTCAATCGCAGCAAATGGCCGGAGAAGCGATGGGAGCAACATCGCCAAGCCTGGGCTGAGTTCGATACCAAGCACAACCAAAAGCCAAAACGGAAGCCGCCACGGCTGCCACATTGGATACAAGATCAACAAGAGCGGCAACTATAAGCCGCCTAGTCAACAACCACTATGGAGGAATGTCGAAACCTAGGAGGGTGTGATCTTTTGCTCTTCCCCAGAGCGCGCCTCCCCGATCACACCTTCCGATGGTCCGCAAGGATTGGTGTCCTTGCACTGATGAGACAGACCAAACTCAGATTAGGAGGAGAACATGGTATCCAAACAGAAATCAAAGTCAACCACTCAGGTTGACGACCTGACGACGAAAGCGATGCTGGTCCGCTTCTCACTGCACGGCTGGAGTGGCCGCAAGCGTGACGGCAATGTCGAAGAAGAGGTTGCTGACAAGCACAAGGCGGCAGCCAACGTCGGCGTCTACATCAAGCGTATTCTAACCAGCCCGAAGTTGAAAGCGTTCTGGTCAGCGGGCATCGCTTGCAATACGGAGCACAAACGTCTGACGCTGCCATGGGAAGCTGGTACGGGCATCCTGCCAGCCAAGCTCTACTTCAAGTACCGCGACACTATCGAGCCGCTGCGCACCGAAGCCCTGAAGTTCGCCGACGAGTTCGTCGAGGAATATACCAAGCAATGGAACAACGGTATGTCCGACTGCCGCGAATCCCTCGGCGACCTGTTTTCCAAGGACGACTATCCCGATCCCAAGTATATGCGGGCGAAGTTCGACATTCGGCTTCGCTTCCGACCCCTGGAAAACCCGAATGACTTTCGGGTGAACCTGGGCAAGGACGCAACCTCGCAAGTTCGGGACGAACTCGCCGAGAGCCTGAAGTCTGATTTTCAGGAGTTGATGCGAGAGCCATTCAAGCGGCTGCACGAAGTCATTCAGAAAGTACACGCCAAACTGAGCGACTCCGATGCTATCTTCCGCGACTCACTCATCGACAATGTCAAGGACCTCATCGAGGTCCTGCCTGACCTGAACATCACCGACGACCCGGAGCTTGCGAAGCTCATTGCCGCTGCCCGCAAGAACATCTGCACTTCAGATGTCCAAGCACTGCGGGATGACGGCGACTACCGTACGAAGGTTGCCAAATCGGCGGCTGACATCCTCAAGCAGATGAAAGGAGTAATGGGATGATCGACAAGAACAAGGTTCGAGCGATTGTCGCACCGACGAGCGAAGGTCCGGCGGTCGCCCTATTCGGCGCTAACAAAGCAACCCGCGAGGGCTTGGCACAGCAGTTCGGCAAGCCCACTCCTGGTGGTTACTGGATAGTGACCACTGCGCAAGCCGAGCAATTGTCAAAGTCCAAGTAAGGTCGAAACCTTTGGGGCGGCATATCGCCCCAAAGGTCTGTCTAGGAATGGGCTCCAGGCACTGATGATGACAAACCAATTTAGGAGGAGATTACGATGATTCGCTATTGCGTCGAAACGGTTGGCACAGGTGTTGAGCCTGACAGGCTCTCGCCTATGACGGACCGCTTCACGGCTAACCGTGAATACAAACGACTTCTGGCCATAGACTACCGCGTGCGCCTGTACCGCTGTGAAGTCATTAGTGAAGATCAACCCAAAGGGTGAGGGTCATGGACCTTTCAACAATCTCAGGGATCACAGCTGCGCTGTTTTCCCTGTTCACATATACCTCGGACCTTGAACAGTTCGGGGTGCCAGACGATCATCGTTCATACGTACAGGCCGTCCAAAAGGGCACGCCCTTCAAGGACGACTGTGACGGCTTCGCGCTAACAGCCGTTGACCTGTTCAACAATGCAGGTATCAAAGCATGGACAATGATGGTACGGCTGCCTGCCATTCGCGATCGTAAGCTGCACATGCTCGCCGTGTTCATTGACCCTAAAACGGGCGGGGTCATGGCACTCGACAACTACTATCCAGGCAGCCGGTCATTGCAGATGACCATGCTCGGATCCATGTACGATCTGCCATAGCCTTGTCGAAACCCGGTCCGTGCGATCGGGTCTGTAACGGGTGGTCCCCGTTACACTGATGATGACAAACCAACTTTAGGAGGAGATCATGCGTAACGAAGCAAGGATAAAGTTCGATCGATGCTGTACCAAGCTCCTCATTCGCTATCCCTTCTGGGGCAGTCTGGTGTTGAGCATGACCGTGGTTGAATCTGACAAGATCCCGACCATGGCCACGGACGGCATCAACATCTACTACAATCCAACCTACCTGCTGGAGCAGGACGAAGAGATCGCCTGCACTGACATCGCCCACGAAGGTGGACATAAGGGCTTCATGCACCCGCTGCGCCGTGGAAGCCGTGACAAGAAGCTGTGGACCATCGCCGGCGACTACGCGATCAACGGGTATCTGAAAGCCAGCGGGCTAAAGATCGGCCACGACTATCTTCATGACGCCAAATACGACGGCATGGATGCCGAGGCCATCTACGAACTGTTGCTCAAGAACCCTGAGCAGCAGCCGCAAAACTCGTGTGGTTGCGGCGGGCTTATGGACCACCCCAGCCACCAGCACGGCAACGAAGCTGACCACGAGCTTAAGCCGAGCCCAAATAAGCCCACTGGTAAAGGGAAGGGTCAGCCCCGGGGTAAGGAGCAACGCCAAGATTCCGCAAGCCAGGACGGCCAAAACAGGCCTGACCAAGAACAGGGTGCTGGCCAAGACGCCAGCGCGGGCACCGAGGCTGACGTGCTTACAGCCTTGGCGCAAGCCCGCGCGTTCGCAAAGGGCCAGGGCCTGATGCCTTCGGGCATCGATATGGCTGTTGAAGCCATCGTCAATCCGAAGGTCCGTTGGGAAGCCGCGCTCCAGCAGTTCATGGAGCGTTGTTCATCCGACGACTTCACTTGGCGGTTGCCCGATCGCAGATTCATGGACTCAGGTATGTACCTGCCGAGCCTGAACAGTGAAGCTATCAACGAGTTCGTCATTGCCTTCGACACTTCGGGGTCGATCTTCTGTAACAAGGCGCTGGTGGACAAGTTCGCCGAGCATATCTCGGAGATCACGTCGATGCTGTCTATCAACAAACTGCGCATCATATACTGTGACGCTACCGTTCAGCATGTTGACGAATTCACCAAAGCAGAGATGCCTGTGAAGGTCAGCAACGTTCGCGGCGGCGGCGGTACGAAGTTCGAGCCGGTGTTCGAGTACATCGAGAAGGAAGGCATCCAGCCGAAAGGCTTGGTCTACTTCACGGACCTTGACGGCTCGTTCCCACAGTATGCACCCGGCTATCCGGTTCTCTGGGCATCTATCAAGTCCAGGCGGGTTCCGTTTGGCGAAGTGCTGTTCATCGAATAGGAGGAGAACTCAAATGACTACCAAATCAACTTCAACAGTAACGATCTCGTTCCTCTCACGGACCGGGAAGGCTTCGATTCAGATTAAAGCCTCGGACCTGAAAGTAGCGTTGGAAATTCAGGTCAAGAGCGGAGCCGACCTGAGCGGGGCCGACCTGAGCGGGGCCGACCTGAGCAGGGCCTACCTGAGCGGGGCCAACCTGAGCAGGGCCGACCTGAGCAGGGCCTACCTGAGCAGGGCCTACCTGAGCGGGGCCAACCTGAGCAGGGCCGACCTGAGCAGGGCCAACCTGAGAGGGGCCGACCTGAGCGGGGCCGACCTGAGCAGGGCCAACCTGAGAGGGGCCGACCTGAGCGGGGCCGACCTGAGCAGGGCCGACCTGAGCGGGGCCAAATGGCGCGACGGCGTTATTATCAACCGCCGACCGTTGTTCATCGGCGGTCTCTCTTGGTCAGTGTGGGTGCTCGACAGCCATATGCAGATAGGTTGCGAGCTTCACAAACTATCCGAATGGGCAGAGTTCGATGACCGCCGTATCTGCCAGATGTCAGGCAAGGAAGCGGTCAAGTTCTGGCGTACGTATAAAGACGTCCTTCTTGCGATCGCTAAATCCGACGGCCGCGAATAAAGCGAAACCGTTAGACGAGCGTCGTGTCGTCTTTCGGTCTATCTAGGGTGGTACCTGGGTACTGATGCGCCAACCAATTTCTTAGGAGGAGAACATGAGCAAGACAGGTAAAGCTAAATCTATCCGGCGCATAGCTAAAGACCTTGAGCTGCACGCTGAAGGTTTGTACGAAAACCTTGAAGCAAGCCAGAAGCTCTATACAGCGGCGCGCACGATGCGTGAAGCCGCCGATCTTCTGGACCCGCCAACCATCAAGCACTACACACCGGACTTCTAGCCATGAAACTATATCGCGTTCATATGCACGGTGACTTTGATGCTTGTTCCGAACGTAGCATCTGGTTCACGCGAAAGAGTGAATATCCAAAAAACCGTAATGCGCTTATTGCACTGTGCCTAGACGCTGAATCCCGACCTGCGCCTGTATTAGAGGCATTCAATGTACCAACCACGAAGGAGAGGCTATGTGCATTCCTCAATAGTTTGGAGGCGTATTGATGCAAACCTTCCTGCCGTACCCAGACTTCGCCATGTCTGCTGCTTGCCTGGACATGAAGCGTTTAGGCAAGCAGCGAATCGAAGCACGCCAGATCTATAACTGTATCACAACCGGATCGACAGGGTGGCGTAACCACCCCGCGATTCGTATGTGGCGCGGTTATGAATTGGCACTGGCCTGTTACCATGACGCCATCATCCGGGAATGGTTAGATCGTGGATATAACTCGACCATGACACGGCTCATATCATGCAACGTAAATGAAGTCGAAGCATACATGGCAAAATATGCCGTGGTCATGCCGCCATGGTTTGGAACGCTTGAATTCCATGCCAGCCATCGAAGCAACCTTCTACGGAAAGATGCTGCATGGTATGGTCAGTTCGGGTGGGCTGAGCCACACGACCTTCCTTATGTGTGGCCAGTATGAGAGTAAGAGGCGAAACCGGCATGTAGAGCGTAAGCCGGTCTTCCCAATCAACCGATGTGCCCTTTGGGAACCGATGAGTGCGGGGCACTTCACTTCAATCTAGGAGGAGATACGAAAGTGGCATTGAAATATCCCATGGGCATGATCGCACGTGCGCTCGTGCTCAACCTTATCAGCGACTTCGGCAAAGACGCTCAGGCCGAGCCCGATTCCATGCGTGAATCTCTCGGCGTGGCCTTTCACACCGAAGGCAAGAAGCTGACGGCCAAGCAGCTTGAACGGCTTGGGACTGTCATCGAGAAACAGACGGCGCCGATGTTCAAGCGCTTCGACAAGCAGCTCAAGAAGTTCAAGCAGCGGCAGAAGGACAAAGCCAGCGGCAAGACACCCAAGAAGGTGCCGCCTCCCGGCTTCGGCAAGAAAAAGAAGGCTGTCCAGCCTGCCAAAGCCAAGAGCGCCAAGAAGAAGGCGGCATAATGTCGAAACCCTGGAGCCGGTACAGCCCGGCCCCAGCGGTCGTATCCGATTGGTTATCGGATGCCTGATGATGACAAACCAATTTAGGAGGTGAATTTGCGTAAGACGGTCTACGTCATAGCAAAGGGCCATGCCCCTAGCTATACCTACCTCTGCGGCCGGGGCCATGAACCTAAGCAACTGTTCAACAAGAATGGGCTAATCGGTTTCATCACCGACCCGTTCCATGCGCACAAGTTCGTGTCACAAGCCCAGGCCCAGCACTTCCTGGACAAGCACGGGCACAAGAAGTGGGACGCTGACGCTCAGGCACTGCGAGTCACGTTCAAGGTCGAGAGCATTGACTCACTGATCATGACTGCGCCCGCACCGCGTTCTCAGCAACGGCAACTATCCCTAATCGATGGAGGAAGGAAATGAGCAAGACCTCAATCACCGTCACGAAAGAAAGCTATCCCACACTGTTCAAAGCGTTCCAAGCAATGCAAAACGACAACGGCATATCCGTCGAAAGCACCTATGTCGTGCCCGCTGAATGGGCACACTTGGTCAAAGATGCAGAAAAGGCTCTAGCCCAGCTTACCGAAGAAGAGCTCGAGACCTTCTGCATCGGCGATCAAGATGAAGCCGCTAACGTGATCGTGCCAAAGTACGAGGACAAGATCCCGATCGATACAGCGGGGCGGCTGCTCAACGCATTCTTCGACGGCTGGGACTGGGACGACTAAACCCAACCGAACTCTATACAGGAAGGGCAACCTTTACATATGCCTTGGGAAACGGCTAGGTTTGTTTCCCAATGTCGAAACCCGGTCCGTGAGGCTGGGTCTACCGGTCAAAAGCCAACCCGGTACTGAAGAGACAGGCCAATACACTAGGAAGGAGATAGCCAAATGGCTACGAAGTCAAAGCCCCGCCGTCAGGCTCAGGGTCGCCGTTCGACGTTGCTGTCGGAAGCGCGAATCAAGATCCTGGCACGCGGAAATCCCCATGTGAAGGGGTCAAAGGTCGCACGCCGCTTCGCAAAGTATGCGAACGGTATGACCGTTGCCCAGCTCATCGAAAAGGGCGGCACGCGGTCGGACCTGAAGTTCCAGCTCGATCACGGTTGGGTTAAGCTGGAGAAGCCGAGGGCCAAGCCCAAGGCTGCTACCAGTGAGGGTAGCTCGCACACAGCCGCTTAGGCGCGGTCGTGCGCGGGGGGTCACGTAAGGAGGTAGTATCGATGGGCCGGATGCCTGGGGAAATTCATCCGGCCCATCACCTTCTCAAAAGCCATCTGATGATGCTGGTCTGGCGACTGGCGAAACCCATCAAGGGTCATGGCAGCCATTCGCGTGGTGGTGTTGATGAGTGTGCTATATTTCCGTGCACGGACCATCAACACGCTGCGCCTTGATAAGAGAAAAGGCATCTGCCTGCCTCTCCTCCGCCGCCCTCATCGCGGCCTAGACTTGGGCGGGGAGCTGCCGCCTAACCAACGGCAACAAAGCTCCCCGCCCAATTTTTCTATTTGGAATCTGTATTGTCAGCTATGGGCCGGGGAAGGCCAGGTGATCAACGACGCAAGTCCAACGAGCATCCGCTTTCCTCGGTCCATTCACCCTAAGGAGGCTCAATTGCCAAAAGCAGCCGCGACCATCGTTGACCGGATGAAGCGGGCCGGGTCGAAGCCTCTGAAAGAGAACCTCGAAGGAAAACTTACGAAATCCCACCACCATAATCGTGCCAAACGGTACGTTGAAAAACGCCTGCTACGAAATCTGTGGCGGGCGTGGCGTACGGCCATCATAACCGCGCCAACTATTAAACGGCTGCCGCACGCCAATCTTTTGCAGGCTGCTGAGTAATAAGCAGCCGGGAGAAAGTGAGGCCACGGGAGTTTCGACAACCATTCAGGCAATGCCCCACTTCTTTCTTCTTTCCCTTCACCAAAGCTCGCGTGATTGGCCACCTATGAGACGCCCTAATCAGGCCATTAACATATCGCCAATCGCGCGAGCCCCTTTTCTTTCAAGCGAAACCCGTTTATATGGTTCATCAGGTGCTCCTATTGAACTCGCCCGGTTAAACGGACACTCACATTCGGCCGAGATTGGGGAGGTGGACTGCTTCCGGTCGCCTCCCCTTTTCCGCTCAAGCACCCCCCTGTATTATTGTTTTGCACTAATTCAATATTAGTAGGAGACGTGTCATGTGAACCTGACCGCGTTCAATGCGGAATGCCAATTACTGCGGATGGTAGAGACCCGGCATCTGACCACAGGTGCCGGGTCTTTTCATTTATCCATTTCTGTATTCTAACATTGGAGGACGTTATGGCACCGACGCTACACGGAGGAGAATTCCCTAATGCGCAAAGGTGACTGGGTATATCATCGTGACCGGCCTGGAAGGGTCGGTCGTATCTCGAAGGCACATTGCAGCTATAAGCCTAAGATGCACGAAGTTCAGTTCGGCGCGGACGGGCCGTTCGAGATTATTTCCGAATACCAGCTCCGCCGTGCTACTCAGGCACAGATTGACCTTGTTATGGGAGTGACTTCAGAATGAAGTACAAGATCAGAATCGAGAAAGAGCTCGAAGGTTTCTGGGGCGCTGATGAAGCCTTCCAAGACGGCGGCGCTGACCTCATCCGTGATATTCTGCTTGAGGATATCGAGGCCATGATCAGCGATGCGAAGCTCACGATCCTCAAAGACGATGAAGTCATCTTGGCCACTGACCTATTCCCGAAAGACGAAGATGGCAACTCAAGAGATAAGCTGGCTGAGGCGCACCGCTACCTCGCAAGCCGGTACAGGCTGGATAGCGGACACGCTGGCGCGCAAGAAGCTCAGCCGAAACGGGCTCGATATAGCTATCGAACGCGTGACGGAGGGCTTGACGCTTCTGAAAGAGATCAAGGCAGGAGAAAAGAAATGAGAGACCCCGCACGCATCGATCGCATCATGAAGAAGCTTCAGAAACGGTGGGAGTCCGTGCCTGACCTGAGGCTGGGTCAATTGATCTATGCCGAAATATGCAGCATCAGGAACGGGGACATGCCACCTATGCCTGAGCTCTTCTACCTGGAAGACGATGTCTTTGAAGACGGCTTGAAGGATTGAACTCATGAAGAAGAAAGCTGTGAAGGTCACGAGCAAGAAAGCCAAAGGTTCTAATCGAAGGACGTTCTATTATATCGATGCGGATGAATATTATCCGTTATGGTTCCCCGTCAAGGTAGAGGGTGGTTCGCGCAAGACCGCTGGCTGTGTGCCCATACCAAGAGCGAAGCTGGCTTGGATACGCCGGACCATGCGTGAGTTCGAGAAGACCCAGGATTATCTCAACGCGCTCAATGACAACCTTCTTCTTGACTTGGAGATCAAACGCAAGGAAAGCAAACGCAATGTGCCAGCACGGTGACACAATCACAGTCTATACCTATAACGGGAAGGCCATAGACGTTGACCGCTGCATAGCCCCGCTTATGATGGCGATCAACGGCAGCGTCGGCGGCTTTGAAACAATCGCGAGTTGCTGCGGGCATGGTCAACGACCGGGAAGTATTCTTTACCGCAAGTTCGGAGAACCACAGGTCTATGAACTTCTCCTCATGACTTTTGAACAGGGACGGGAGCTGGATCACCTTTGGCCTGACATCCACGGGGTGCGTAATCCAGATACCTGAATCCAAAAATTCCCCCAGCGCAGCGCGCCAGGAAATCGCATGATGAAAACCTACCCCCACGGAGATTGAACTCAGGGTCGTGAACATGAGGAACTCAGGCTGGGATCTCCAAAAAATTCCCTAGCCAGCAATTTTGCCTGGAATGCTATGGGGTCATTACCAAGAAAAACCTAAATCCAGAAAATTCACTAGCCAAATATTTTACCTGAAGCTTCAGTTTCTATTCCGTTCCTAGCAATTTTCCATCATATCCACCGCCAGCCTGGGCCAACCCTTGCCCTGCCTGCCTTGTAGATGGATTGAAGTTGATTCCTTACAAGGGGTATGGCTGTGTGCGCGTGCCATACCGTTTGGTAATTCTATGCTCTGTATTACCGTTTGGTTATCAGCAGATAGGATTTCTTACATGAACTGCTTCACAAGCTGGATGAAGACATTCAACATCAACGATGAAACAGCGGCACAGATTCTCGGCCTTGGAAACAAGGTCACGCTCTATAGGTACAAGAAGGGAAGGATACCAAACGGTAATGCTGCATTCAAGATGCTGATAGCTGCCTTGACTCTTGATTCCACTCCTGAAAAGGAACGCTTCGAGGATTGGGTTGTCACGCTGCTTGAATGTGATGAAGGATTCGTATCAGCCTATGAAGCCGCGCTCGTTGCCAAACGGCAGTCGAAGCCAAAGAAGCCTGTGAAGTCTAAGCTTATAGAGCCCGATGATGGTGTGTCCATCTTGAAGCGGGCCGCTCAACAGGCCAGACTGAAGAAGGGATCCAGAGAATGAAACCCAAGAGGGTGAAGCCCAAGCTCATCGAACCCATGATCGGCAGTTGGATCATACGTAGCAAAGCCGATGGTGAGGCCATCATGGAAACCTTCAACAAGAAGCTGGTCGACAGGCTCAAGACCGAGAAGTATGAAGCCGTGCCTGCGAAACAGCACCTTGTTGAACTGAACAAGAAGTACAAGCTGGCTTATCACGTTGCACGGCGTTCTAATGCGTGAGGGGAATTCCCTGTCTGTATTATGTCTATGGAAGCTGGCGTGCTTGATTGTCTCTCGCGATAGCCCCCTCGCCCGCTGCGGGGAACAGGGCTCGTAGGGTGGCCCTGGGCGCGTCAGCTTCCACCTCCACCGTATAGAGCCCAAATTGCCTCACCAGTCAGCTTGAACCCAGGTGGGCGCTAGGGCCGGGGTAGGCCCAGGCTTCCCGCAACGTACGGGGCTTAAATTGCCTCCGTGGTTAGCGGAAGGCTTGGGGGTTGTAAGGGTAGCGGGCTGGACCGTTCCCATTGACCAGGAGCCAAATTTAAGCTCGCTGCTTGGCCCGTTTGCGCGGCTGGGTGGGGCCAGCCGCCGTTTGGGGCGGCAGGTAGAACTCAATTTGCTTGTCTGACTTATTACTTAGGGCCATGACGGTCAGGTCCTGTGCCAGCCTGACATCATCCCGTGACAAGCCTTCGAACGGGTCACGGCATTCGACGGGCATGGCTGATGGGATGGTCTTGTCCCATTCCTTGTGTCCCGACACGCCGAAGGGCTGATCGTGCTGCTTGTCCCATTTGGATGGCTTCTTGCCTTTGACGTTGTAAGGCATCTTCATCGTTTCTCTCCCACGGTTGCTTTCCATACACAGAACAGGAACGCGGCTACGACCCCGACAACCACGATGAAGCCCTCGATACTGTCTGGCATGAACAGTCTGACAGCGTCAACGATCATCGAACCCTTCCCTCCATGAATATCCTGCCGCGCCTGACCATGCGTGGGCGCTTCTCGAGATTGTATCCGTGCTGCCTGTTCGTGGAATGATATTCAGCGGTCCAATACTTCTCACGTTCCAGGAGAGATTTGCACTCCAGCGGGACCAGCTCTAGGATGCTGAACTCGAAGGCATCCAAGCCATAGGCGTCATAGGCACGCTGTAGAAGTCTGTTCTTGTGAATGCACTTGGCCAGCATGGTACGGTGCTTGGACCATCGAGACGCGATATCGGTCGTTGAACCTACATAGTTCAGGCCATCAATACGGTTGTGGATCAGATAGACGCCACAAAGCTTCCTGGCCTTCACCGTACATAGCCCCGACCAAGCCGCAACGTGTCGTATTGGACGGCTTCACGCACACCGACGATGATCTTGTGATCCTTCCTGGCCAGGGATTCATTTACGGTATCAAGGATGAATTCCTTCAACTCGTCCTTCTCAACAGCCGTGAGCTTCGACAGAAAGGTGGGTTCATTCATCGTCATCGTCATCGTCAAGGTCAAGGCTGATCTCTTCAAAGTCTTTCAGCCGGGGCGGCTTCTTCATCCGGACCCGCTTGGGCTTGGAGGGATTCTCGGTCAGGTCTTCGAAGTCGGCGTCTTCAGATTCAAGGTGCGTGAGGGGGAGCCCTTTGGCCTTCAGGTGCTCTTCGAGGGTCGTGGCCTCACGGTCGAGCTTGCCCATATCCTTCGCTACCCTATGGAGGCCGACGGTCTTGGCCAGGTGAGCCGCTGACTTCACGCCGCCTAGATATAGGATGAAGTCGAACATGGGATTCTCATAAACGTACATGCGAGTCATGTCTTCTATGATGACCCGCAGCCACGCCATGTCCCATATGATGCCGTTCTGGGCCGTGGTCATCATATCCATTCCGCCCATGTCGGAAACCGAGGCCGTGTACATCTCGCGGGCACGGCGCACGCGTTCATTGCGCTGGTCTACGCCAGACAGGAACACCTTACCGTTGCCCATCCGCGTACCGGCCTGGGGTGAGGTGAGGAGCTTCTTTGTGAAGGATTGATTAGCTGTGCCGAGATTATCAGTGCGGATGCCAAGGTGGACGGTTGAGTTTGAATGCGTGCGTTGAACGTACACCTTGTGCGTCTTCTTCCACTTCCCATCTTGCTTGATTGTGGTTTTCTTCTGCTGGGGGCGTTCCAAGCCTGGGTGGGATTCATGCATTAACCTTACTCGGGGCTATTTTTGACTGGGAATTGATGGCCGGTTCCAGAGATCCCCCCCAGAGAGGTTCCAGAGATCCTTTCGAACCCCCATCAGCGCTCTTTTTCAGATAGGTGTTGAACATCTCTCTGAACCTCTTTGCAGAAATCCCATGAGGCGGCACATCAGGGGTCTGAGGGCCACCTGTAAACTCAAACATTGATTACCGCGCTCCTTACTGGTTTTAGCCTAGAGTTGATCTGAACCACGCTGACTGATTTTACCTTACATCGCCTTGGCTTTTTAACCCGTTTTAGAACTAGATACTAGTGGAGCCCAGAATTGAGGTCTATAACCCTGTCAGGATCCTTTGAATTGACCTGATCCTCAGGTGAAATATCGATCTGATCTTGAATTGGATTTTCCGGGTCGGTCCGGATCTCCTTTGAAACGTTCTGCTTGGGAGAATTCAATATCCCGTAATGAGCATCCAACGTCGGACCCCAGCCGTCTCTACCGAAGGATTTCCTAGGGTTTGACTCGGGGGCTTGTTCAGGGCTATCCATAGGGTTCTTTTGGTCCGAACTCCTTGCATTCATGAGCGCCATGAACGAACACGCCATGAGCACTATCATGAAGCTGACCACGAGCAACCCGACTTCCCTGCCCTCATACATGCCCAAGCCGTACATCACCAGCGGCGGGATGGCCGTCGCCAGCATGGTTATCGCCAAGAACCTGATCCTGACCGTGAGCCCGGTCTTCATTTTATCCATTCCTCAGATAAAGGCAGGGGCCTCTGCCCGAGCTTGTAAAGCACCCGGCCGCCTCATGATTGCCTACTCAGGTACGAACAGATACTTCACTCTGCCGTCTTTGAACTGTATCCCGATCGTAAAGTCTTGGCCACGCAATGAAGACCGACCACCGCGCTTGTTCGCTGATAGTGCACTGAATTCATTGACCAAGGTCTTGACCTGTGGATTATAAAGCCGTGCCGGTAGAGAATGATACTCCAAAAATTCCTCCCAAGTATCGTACTCCCGCTCTTGTGAAGTTGCTGTCGATCGCGGTGCGCGGGTAGGATTCAACCCACGTGAGGGCGACACCTCACACCCATCCAGCCTAGCGGTCTCGAAGGTTTCAGTTTCTTCGGATTCGTCGCCGAATAGCAGCACGGCTAGAACACCTTCCAATCCACGCACCTTGTTCGTTGTGATATTCACATCGAATTGCGCGGTCCAGCCCGTCCATGCCTTTTTGATCTGCACTGCCTCGGACTTGACGCCGATGTATTCCGATATGCCTGGATCGCCAAATTCCAGAGACCGGAAGGCCCGCGCTGCTGGCACGCAATAAACCCTGAGCCTAGTCTCGCTTATAGAAGCGTCTATTCCAATAAGCAGGCCGCGCGGTGTTTCATTCAAGACTTCGTTATAGTCAGCGTGCTTGCTCCATCTTGACCGCTTCCGTGTGAATTCAAAAAGCTGTCTGTTGAACATGAAGCTCGAGAAGCCGCGCCTATCAACGGTCACTTGCACAGGCGCACCTTTATGGCTGGCTCCGTGCGTAACCCACATCATATCGTTCATACGAACTTCCTGTTCAGGAGGAAGATCGCATTTGCGATAATCATCTGCCAGGAATGGTTGGAGGTAGCCTAAACGTGCTGATACTATATCGAGCGCTTTTCGAACATTTGCTAACATCATAGTCTCCTTTTGAACTAATGAGCGGTTGAACAGTTGAACATGAACGTACAAACATACTATACAGAAGAGGGGAGTATTATACTTGACAAACCCAACGCCATAGGTAGAATGGGCTCATAGAAGGAATTGAGCCCATGTCTATCCTATCTCGCCCTTACTTTCACGATGAAGTTGCCGCCTTTGCCAAGTTGGAAAGCATTGTCTGGCCCGAGGGTCCGACGTGCCCGCATTGCGGCGCGCTAGATCGCATCAACCGTCTTGGCGTACAGACGACCAAGCCGAGCAAGCCGACCAGCGGCGAACTCTGCAACGAGTGCAAATCGAAACAGGCGGCCGGAAACTGCCGCTAAGTACGCGTGAATATCAGGTTCGCGGCGTCGCCCGCGAAATATAGGGTGTGGATGTGCGGTCCGTAGTCCACACCCTTTCTTTTTGCGAACTCGTCGAAGCAGGCGAGGCATACGACCAGCCCGGATAAGTGCACCGGCACGACGGTTAGCCATATGTCCGGCGGAACCGTGAAATCGAATTTATCTTTACGTCCACACGCCTTGCAGGTTTGACGCTGAGGATCAGGGTCCATAGCGTTAAACTTAGTGGACCCACTTCTAGTTTCTGGGTTTGTCAACTATAACACTCCCACAGAAGAGCCATCATAGATGCGCTACGATCGCCCGCCCGGTGCGAGAAATGCAGTAGCCCGCTCCGGCGGGTAGCCCGTCATCAGACCAGAGCGGGCGGTGAAACGCTGCCAAGCCCCGTCTTGCCAGCGCACGAACGCACCTACGAACGGTTTTACGGTCGAGCTTGGTTCGCTGCTGGATAGGCGCAAATGGTACGCACATCTCACCGTCAGGGGATGTCAGTGCGTTCAAAGCCTTCAGGCATTTGGCTTGATTCGGGCTCATTTCAGTTCTTTAGCCGCCCTTGATTCTTGCGGAAGAAACAGCCGAAATAAGCGTGATGCCTACCGCTGCTTTCCAACCCAGATCCCAAGAAATCAGGACCATACCTATGACTGTTACGATAGCGCAAATGAGTATGAAGGCACCTTCACCATCTTTCATTGCACGGTCTCCTCTTCCTTGAGCTTTTCATCTATCCAGGCTCTGATCATATCTGCCATGCTGGTGTACTTAGCATCCCTACGAGATTTCAAGTGCGCGGCCCTGCGCAATCTGTCTATGATCTCCACGGGCAGACGCAACTGATATGTTTCAGTCGGAAGGGTCGTTCCATCCCGCCGCTTGAACTTTGTACGTACTACCTGCTTAGCTTCATCAGTCATTTGCGAATAATCCTCCGCAGCATCCCGATGTATTTGTCCATGTTCTTCCTGAGAAGTTCATCCGTTTGAGGATCAGTTTGCCTCATGTCCTTCTCCGGGGAATAGAAAGTGTATGGCCTATACCGGCTCGACTTCTTCCCCGCCGCAATCGCCCTAGGATCACACTTCACAAAGGTCCCCGCGTTGCGCGCCTTCACGGCTTCACCTTTATGTCAGCGAACTGGACCTTCGAGGTTATGGCGGGCACCGCGCCTGATGCTTTGTAGCGTTCAACAGCCCACCAGAGCGCCAGTCGACCTGGACCACCATGGGTGTCTAGCTTCTTTGCGACTGACATGGTATGGACCTGCACGGTGCGATAAGACAGGCCAAGAACGTGCGCGATCTCCTTATGCGCCATACCGTCAGCGACCATGTTCATTATCTCTATCTCACGCTTGGTCAATGACCAGCCCGGATGAACGAACGTGCTCTCGTCAGTCATTAGGCCCTCGATAGAACTGCCCTGACGGTATTTCGACTGATGCCACTAACTCGAGCCATGCGCTTGATTGACCACCCGCGTCGCATATACTTGTTGAATATCCAAAGCTCAAGCTGTGACCCGGGGCAGCGACGTGCTTGTGTGCGGCACGTTTATACGCCTGACCGCCTTGCCATTCATAGCCCACGTCTGCCCACCCCAAGATAGCTATGCTCAACGAAGTTCACAGTCTTGTTACTGGCCCAGCACGCGCCGCAGGTAGCACAGCACGTGCGCCAATGGTGGCAATCAGATGAACAGGTAGCCCGCTCTTCTAAGGTCAGCGTGTAGATGGGCATCCCATTCCATTTGCCTTTGGATACCCGTTTGCCGATCTTGAGGTTGTTCTCACCACTGATCAGAACATGGAGGCGCTCATCCGGTGATTTGACACGGCTGCGATAGAATATGGACCTGCCAAGAGCTACTGAAGGGGACGGGTGTGGAATCACACCTTTAGCCGGGTAATGCTCTTTGAACCGGCGTTGCTTATCTCCTTTGTCTTGCGGCCCGCGCATGACTTCAATTCTTGTTCAGGTACGTCAAGCGATAGCCATCAGCGGGAGCGCTGCCACGACACCCGATGCCGTCAAATCTGGCGGGTTCAATCTTAGCTACATCCTTCACACTAGCACGAACATAGGACACGAGCGAGTAGATCACGCTTGGCCAATGGCCGTCACCACCTTCACGCCCCGTACCGCTGCGCCGTTTAGGCACATCGCGCATGTTATGTGGCCCCCACAGCTCATTGATTATTGACGTCATGCGCACGATCTTGCCTTCATGCTTTACCAACATCGCCAGTATTGTCACCTGTTGATTTGTAAGGTGTATTCTCTCCCCCAAGATCTCTGCTTCATGCAGATCGGGGAACACCTTCAACACGCCGTTTTCTTTTTGCATTACCTTGCCATCCATAACACATACATGACGGCTAGAATAATCAGGACGCACATCAACGCCCAGAAATTATATGATGCCCTACGGTGCGCACACTCATCTTTGTCAAGGCACCTGACCGGATCGAAACAATCGTCGCATGGTAGCTTCAGCATGGCTCAGCCATGTAGTCAGGCTTGATCTCGATTACAGGTGGCGTGGCTTGGAATACCGCTACGGTCGGAGGATGCTGATATCTAGCTGCATCCAGAATTATGACTTCAGTGTCATAATCATATTGGTACAGGAGTTCGAGTAGTTCCCAAACTTTCATAGCTCACCCCCCTATTGGCTCTTGTATGAAGTCCCGCGTCAGCACGTCCTGCTTAGGCAAGAACGCTACGAATTCAGCCGCCAAGACATAGAAGCGTTTCCCTGGATTCGTACGCGCCTCACGCACCGCGATGTTGATGGCTTCTTGCTTGGGGCACCTGTAGTTCAACTCGTATTGATCGGGCGGCACATCCGGCGAAAAGACCATCCAGAACGGTTTCTCAGAAATTATTGGCATAGCCCTTACACCGTGATCACAGTGAAAATAATAGTTGCGGCCACAAAGTTCACAGGTCTTAATATCAGTAGCACTCATACCTCTATCCTCGAACCCTTCCTGTCTTTGATGACGTCAATCACACCGTCGAACGGGTAGTCTAAAGCGTGCTGGTCAATAACCCATACCTGCTTACCGTTCTGTTTGGCCTGTTCCTGCAAGAGCTGGAGCATATCCTCTTCACCCGTACCTGATAGCCAATACAGCTTCTCATCCCATACCTGGATATTCGTTTCAATGCCCCGCTGCCGTAGAATAAGATTTGCCAAGCCTAGCGCGCCAGCGAGCCTGAGCCTTTGGCCTTCACCACCAGACCACGACTCCCACGGCTTAACGTCATTCTCTTTTCCTGTACCAGGATCTACAAACACTTGAAGTCCACGACTGATGCTTCCACCCTTGGTCTCACGTTCAACTGCGAGTTTGACCGTCCAGTTCTCCATGCCAAGGCCGGTGAGGTAGTTATTGACCTCGACCTCTAATGCTTGGAGCGCTTCATCTATTTCGAACAGCCTGATGTCCTTGAAACCCTTCACCCAATATTGGGCCTGGGGAATGAGGGGCTCTAGTTCCTGCATCTGCTTCTTGGTCTTCTTCAGTATCCTTTCAAGCTCCATTAGCTTGGCACGGTTGCGCTGGATACGCTCAGCATAGGCTGAGGTCTGGTTCTTAGCATCTTTGAGCGCACGCTGCCCGCTCTCTAACTTCGTATCACATATTTGCAGACTGTGTTGGCATTGACGGATTTCATATTCAACAGCCTCGAGCTGCTGGTGCGCAACGCATTTCGACCTAGCCTTCTCTAAACCACCCTTCAAATAGTTGTACCGCTTTTCCAGCGCTTCCAGCTTTGCCGCCAGTTTGGTCTCTTTCTTATCGAACGTGGCCCTATCAACTTCCAAGCGCGCCAGCTCTTTCTTGAGGTGACTGTTATCTATCTTCTGGCCACAAGTAGGGCAGATGTCCTTAGCCTGCTTTATGCGTGCGATCTGGCGATTGATAGCAGCTACCTCAGCCTGAACCTTGGCAACTTCAGCTTCAAGGCCAGCGGCTTCAGTTGCAACAGCATCTATCTTCTCTTGCTCAACCGCTAGGATGTCCGCTTCAGTCTTAGTCCTGACGCTCAAGTCGTCGGCTTTCTTGCTCAGCCCATCATACTGCTGAACGACATCGTCCCGCGCAGCCTTCAAGGTTCGGATACCATCACGAATAGCCTCTAACCGCTTACCTTGTTCCTGGGCTTCAACAACCGCTGCCGCTTCATCTTCCGCAATAGCGGCCGTGAGTTCCTCGATGCGTGTTTCATTCGTTAGTTGCTGATGCTCCAGTTCTTGGAAGTTGACCGCGAGCTCCGACGTCGTGTGCTTGGCGTGTTCAGCACGCTCGAGCCAGAAGTTGAGGCCCATCAGGTCTGTGAACACGTCGAGCTTTGGCCCAGGCGTCAAGTCAAAGAACATGACGGAGTGCTGGCCGAATATGATGCTCTGTTGAAACCGTTCAGAGTTCAACCGCAGCATGTCTTCAAGCTGTTCCTGGGTAACGCCCCGTTCTTGCTTGTCCTGAATCACAGCAAGTGAGTTCGGCTTATAAGTGCGCTTGACCTTGGTGGTCATGCCGTCCAGGCACAAGCATACCGTGACCGCTGTGCCGCCTTTTTTGCCCCATGGGGCTAGGTTTGGACTCTTTACCGCCCGTAGGCTGGCCCCATAGAAACACCAATGCACGGCGTCCCAGACGCTCGACTTGCCGACGCCGTTGGAGCCCATATCTGGCTCATATTTGTTCGTGCCTCGGATATAGTACAGGCCCGGACCGAACTTCCTGAGATCCAGAACGTGTTCACCACGGTAGGACTTGAAGTCTTGCAGCTTGATCCAGAGAAAGTTCACAGCATCACATTCAAGTTTGTGGCAGAGTTACCTCGTAGATCACATCCGAGTTTGAAATCGAATTCCAAATATAATAATAAGGCAGTCCATCAAAGACGATCTCAGCACCCGCCCGCTTCATGATTTCGATGAATGCCTCATGGTCTTGCCCAGCGATGTTGATGAAACCCTCTTCGGGGAAGCGAATGCGATAGCCATGCGCCCGCCACCATCCTTCTCGCACTAATGCCCTGTTAGTCATTCGAGCCCCATCTCCTTGAGGAGGGCGGCGGCCGTGGCGCGGTAGAGATCGGCAACATCTCCGTCGCCGGCCAATCTATGGTGCGCGGCCGTACTGCTCCGCCACATTCGCCGCTTCCTCCACCTTCGCGATCTCCCGCGCGATGTCTCATGCCGTCTCCTCGAGCACGCGGCGGGCCTCTTCAAACCCACAGTTGCAAGTTCCAGTCCATCGGCCGCGACAATTTGTATGGTGTGTCAGATACCCGTCCAGTGCTTTCAAAACAGCATCCGCATCATCTAGATATGAGTCACGGTCATCTTTGAATACCTTAGACCAAGGAGCTGGTACAGCCATCCCAGCTTCCTTCCAGGCCACGCGGCAATTATTGTAGAGCGCGCGTGCAATCAACACCCTCAACACGCCCTCAGTTTGTTTCTGCATCTAACAGCTCCTTCCCTATAGCTGCCGTTACGCTATCGATCTGGCGTTGCTGGCAGTACGCTTCGAAGGTTTCTGCACGACCTCTAGCGGCCTTGGATTTTACCTGTACGAGCCTGGGCCTGGGCCTGCCGCGTACTAGTTCCTTAAGCTCTATACCGTGCAGCTCAACCTTCAGTTCCTTGCACACAGCCTTTATCTTGTCTCTATGCTTGGGCCAGTCAATGAACTCAGCCCTAGGTAAATACAGCCGCACTTTGACACGGTCACCTTCATTGATACGGTGCCTAGTATCTTTCAAGTTCCCGGGGGATGTGATATCTAATACCAGCTTCTGTGGGGCTGGGAAATGAGCGGGCTGGGTCTTGAAGTCAGCATCAGCGATCAGAACGCGGGGCTGGAATCTGTCCCCATAGTGCACGTGCCAAGGACAGCCAATGTAAGTGATCGGCCCAACCTGCTGCGGATTGTGGACATCACCTGAGAATATAGGGCATCCCATTCCTTTGAACGCAGACGGGTTGAGTCCATCGAGTTCGAACCCCGACTCACTCTTTGCACCACGGAATGTCTGATGCATGAATATCGCATCGCAGTTCTTGAACTGGTATCCACCCCATTCCTTTTCCGGGTGGCGGGTATGGGGAAGGAAAAAGACCTTTCGCTTACCCTTACCCCCAACTGGAACGTGAAGCATGACAGGTTCACGGATGTAGATTACGTTCAACATGCCGCCGAGAAACCGAAAGAACGGTTCTTTAGGATTTGCGCTATAACAGTGATTCCCCATCATGATATAGACCGTGAACGATTCCGACAGTAGCCTTACATTTTCAACCACCTTGTTGACGAACCAATCCGCGTGTCGGTCTTTGCGGTCAGTCAGATCCCCGGGTATGATCACGGTCGTTGCCTTGGTAGCGTAGTTCTTAACGCACCAGGGGAAGATGTCGAACCGATACTGATCCTCTGCCTTCTCGGACAGATGTGGATCGGTGAACAATATGGTGGCTGGCTTAAACATAGTTATGGAGGTGGTTGAAGGCATCTTGGCATGAGCCGTTCTGTATCAAGCGATCAAGGTAAACAGAAGCCGCCTCAATACCATGTGATTCGATCATTCTGGAAACTATTACAGGCGTTTCACAAACCCACCCAGACCCATAACCAAAATTGACCAAGCTTCTGTGCTCAGATGGGCTGTGCTTGGCTAATCTCTCATGAACTAAAGCCAGTGCTTCCTGAGACGGCGTGCCAACACCGGGGCCACCAAGGAATATGTTCAGATTACAGAATTTGCAGTGACAGACATTATATTCAACGTGGTAATGTCTGTCACCAACACGTTGAACGGCATGGCTATCGAACCAATGCGGGCACTCAATTTTGAAACACTTGCAACAGAACCAGACCAAGCCGTGGGAGTATGGATTAGTAATATCCTTGTTATAGAAATCCTTAAACAGTTCTACATAACGATCTGCTTGCTGCCAGGATATATAGGCATGGACCATTGAGTGTGGACTCAAACGGTGTGCTTTGGCAGCTTGGATGTTATAGATCCTTGCTTCTGCCTCAGCATCCCATCGTATTGTTCTTGATAACTGAACATTATACAGCGCACTGTCTATCATATCACATACCCCAAATTAAGCTTGGAACAGTTCAATAGACACAAGGTTCGGGTGGAAGTAGACCTTCGGTATTGGTCTTCCTGAACTACTGACCGTCAGAGCCTCTAGCTTGCCTTCAGTGTGATACTTGGCAATAGCATTGCCTATTCTTTCAACATCGATATCAACGATGTCTTCGTTACCGTCACTTGTTCTAACCCTGGCCCTGATCATTTCTTTCTCCGCTTCAAATGAATAGGCGGCAGCGTCTCTTTCAGGAAACGCTCCCAGTCTAACACATGGACCTCATCCGTGTAGACGGCACTTTTGATTGAGACCCATAATGGAATACAGCCGCGAAATATGGTGCGATACGGCAGGTATTCCAACCCGAGCTGTTCCAACCCTTCAGCCGTTACGAACAGCAGCGTAGGATACCTGTTCTCGCGCGCCACCATGAATGGCTCGCGTTTGAAGGCCGCACTTTCGCGCCGGTGCTTAATCCAGTAGTCATGGCTCTTGCCTGTATGCTTTGCCAGCATCTGGCCTAGCTGGAGCGTCTTAACATGCTTGCACTCGACCGAGAACACTTTCATAAAGGCATCGCCGAGAGCATCAATAGCTTGCGCATCTCCGGCCTGTGCGCCTCTGTTCTTGCCGCTGCGCAGCCCTATCGTAGCCCGGCCGCCTGACATAGCCGTGCGCCAGAACACATCGTCGCGTTCACCGCTGCTTATCCACAGCGAAAGCTGACGGCACACCTGCCGCTCAAAGCTTGCACCCTTAGTTGAGCTGCCTCCGGGTCTCATTTAAATACCTGCCCTAATTCAATAGCTATAGCGTCATCAATGATTTTACGCGATACCATATCAATGATAGGCAGTGCTAACACTTTGCATTCATCTAAAGATTTCAAGAAGCCGCGAGAACTATCCTTTGGGTCTATTGATGCAAGCTAGATGATCTTGGCAACATTCAGAATAAGATCATTATCAACCACACTATCCCTCCCACGGTGAGTGCTTGGCTGGATTCAGCCTGTCGAAATTCTCCCGCATCTCATCGGCAATTATCTTGAACTTTTCACTGCCGGACAGATGTCGTAGCAAGACCTCAACCACGGTCCACTTGGCCCATTGCCAAAGCCTAGTCTCACCGTCCTCGATTGTAGCAACCAAGGCTTCAATCAATTCATCCGGGTCATCAGTCTCAGTCAGGGCTATGTTCACCCTGTCGCGCGCTGGTAGCACACCCCAAAGCTGGATCCAATGCTTGCGCTGTGGGCTCCAGCGAAATATCTCATTGATCTGATCCCCATCAACCTCAACAATGTAGTCACCATCAGTCTTGCCCTTCTTCTGCACGGCTTGGTTGAGAGAGTTGTTAGGGTCGTACCAGAACTTATAGCTTCCCTCTTTATCGCCAGTGCGCGTAGCGACGGTGACACCATACGCCTTCGGAAGCCTAGGTCGCACGCGCGTCATAACCCTATCTCATTCTTGACCACGAACCATTCCGCTATCTTGAGCGTCACATCATCACCAGCATTGAACTCATGATGTCCGTTCATACATACTGAACGCGGCACCCAAAACTCTTCACCACGCTCATCAGCAACTAAGAGTGCCTTGCCATTTGAAGGCGCGGCCTTGATCGTGCAAGCAATGTCCATGTACGATTCGCGGTCAGTCATTGTATTTTCTCCTGGGCGGGAGGAACGACTTTTCGATCTCTGACCACCCTGCAATCACATTGGTTGCCAAGAGCTGGCGAATGTCATCGGCACCGTCGACTTCAACATGCATGGCCTCTTCGCGTATAGCCTTCAGATCGTCAAGGCTCAAGCTGGTGCGCCTGTGCTGCTTGTTCGTAACGAGCCAGTCAATGCTCGCTGTGATATCTTCGATGCCGTACCCGAACAAGATGGGGAAGTCACAGGTACGGAACGGCAGGCCCACCTTGTTCTTTGTACACTTCATTCTGATCTGGACGCCTATGGTACGCTCTACACCCTTCAGCTTGCGCTTGAGCTCGCCCAGGTGCGCTAGGTAGGCAACCTGTGAAGCATAGAAGTCCAGGGCTTTGCCGCCCGACCGTGAGTACTTGCGGCCGAAGGTCGCCCCGATGTTATCCCGTATCTGGGATATGATCATGAAATGGCATTGTTTGGCTTCGACCTTCTTTATAGCGCGCCTGAACAGTTGTGACATGCCTTTAGCTTTGCCAGCGCCGAAGGTTGCTTTATCAATTTCCCTACCCATTTCAGCCGCATCCGACAGCGCATCCAATGAGTCCAAGATGTACAGGCCTCCGCGCTTCATCCTGGATAGAGCGCCCATCAGGTCTTCGAACACGGCTTCAACCGTCTCGAGTTGTGAATCAGGCCGCTCAACACGGTCCATGGGTATTCCAAGAGCAGCGGCATAGGCATCATCGAAGGCAGCTTCTGTCTCGACATACCGAATCATGCCTTTGGGAAACTTACGGCTGAAGTTGGCCATAGCCTCGCACGCGACCAGGGTCTTGCCTGTGCTCTTGTCACCGACGATGTTAGATACGCGGCCCAAAGGCCAGCCGCCGCCTAGCACACAGTCGAGCACGGTTGCTCCCGTATGTACGAACTCTAGATTGGCGCTAGGGGCGAGAAAATACTGATCTCGCCCCTCTTTGGCCAAACTAGGTCGCGGGCGCTTAGTCGTCGTCTTCGTCTTCATCAGCCTTCTTCTTGCCACTCTTCTCTTTGGCGCGCTTCGCTGCCGCCTTCAGCTTGGCAGTGGCAGAGTTGCCGTCCTCTTCCTCTTCATCTTCATCTTCCGCGGGTTTCTTCTTAGCCTTGGCCTTGGGCTTGGCTTCTTCCTGCTGTTCTTCCCACGCAGCCTTCACAGCCTTGCGCTGCTTCTTGGTGCCATCGATTTCGTCGAGGTCGATGTCGAGCCGGTGCTTCTTGACGAACTTAGCGAGATCACCCTCATCCATCTCATCGAAGTCCAGGGCTTCATCTTCCCCCTCTTCTTCCCCTTCCTCAGCATCAGGGTCAGGCTCTTCTTCCTCTTCCTCATCCTTGCCCTTCTTCTTGGCCTTGCCCTTGGGCTTTTCATCCTCGTCCTCATCTTCATCAAGACGGGGGCGCTTCTTGCCTTTGGGTTTTTCGTCTTCCTCATCCTCGTCGACAGGCTTCTTCTTGGTCTTTTTCTTGGGCTTCTCATCCTCTTCGTCTTCGTCTTCATCAGACTTCGGTGCCTGCCCCGCAAGAATGGCTGTGAGGTATTTGGCATCATAGAACTTGAGGAGACTGTCGATCGGGTTCTCGGCAATGAACTCAAGTACCTTGGCCATATCGTCTTCATCTTCGAGGATCGGCGTGGCGTTACGGACCAGCTTGACGCCAGTGTATTTCGTGCGAAGCTGTGCGCCCTCTTTGTTGAAGGCCACATCATAGCCTTCCTGTGGATGATCGCACGGCATGATCTCACCAGACTCATCGTCCTCACAAGCGAGAAGGACGTCTTTGTGCGTGCCGTGCGGTGCGGCCCAGAACACGGGCATGTCGGGCTCGTCCGACTTACGATCAAGCAGCCACCAGCCCTTTCGCTTGCTGGGCTTGAAACGCTTGGAGTCGTCAACATCACCGTCAGCGGCAAGACGCCTTGCTTCTTCACAGATGGGGCACTCTTCATCCTTCATCTGTAGGCAAAGATAAGGCTGCTCCTCGGCGCCGATGCGATAGTGCACCAGGATAGGATAGCCGAAGTCATCGGCGTCATCCCAGGTTGGCGGCAGAATACGGATTCGGTTCTTGCCGTCCTGTGCCTTGAACTTCGGGATACCGTCCTTGACGATATCATCGTAGCTGCCAGAACTTTCCTGGCTCTTCTGCTTCCAGGTGCTGGCATCCCGCTCCTGGTACTTGAACTTCTGCTTCTTGCCTTTATCAGCCATGGGGCCGATCTCCTTTCAACTTGCTATTGAATCGCATTCTACGGTGAAACTGTTCTCTGCCTTTGTGCCAAGCCTCAGACGCAAGACGAATGGCCGCATAGAATACCGCCAAAGCGAGCACTACTCCCGCACTGATGCTTAGAACAAAGAACACATAGTCGGCAAGACGAGACACGGTCAGTCGTCTCCCCGCCGCCTAGACTTGCTGCGCTCCTCGCTCTTTTCGACCTTTCGCATTTCGCTGAGCCGCTGCCGCACCTGATCAGCCTTATGATCGCTGGCCTTGTTAGCTGAGCCGCGAACTGAACGGTCAGTGTAGTAACCTGATACATGAAGCTCAACCAGATCGCGCAGCATCGATGACCGCTGGCGAAATGCGTCTTTCAAAGCGCTGAGCTTCTCATATTCCTCTCTGATGTTGCGGGCTGTTTCAACAGCCTCCTTAGACTGCGGGTGCTGTATGATAGCCGATCTGACCACAGCTTCTGTGACCTTTTCCTCGTTTTTCTCCAACTTCGCACGGATTAGTGGATCGAGCTTGGCCTGAATAAGCTTCACGTCCTCTTCAGCGGCATCCATCCTGGACTTTGCCAGCACAGCGGCTTCAGCCACTACATAGTAGACCTCAGCCTGCTGCTCGATCTCTTCATCGAGGCTGTGCTTGTCAATAGCAAGCCGCTCCCGAAGTTCCTCTACATCAACTTTAAGTGCCATATCTGATTCTCCTACCCACCCCTATTTAATACAGACCGTCATTCTCCAAAGCATAACCCCCCGCAAGCTAGGATCAAGGGCGCGGTGCCCTCACGGTCCTGGAAGGGCTGGGCAAAGGCATCCATAATGGCCAGCGCCCGCCCCGGCTTGCCTTCTTTGAGCGCTACAGAGCTCATATACCGGAGCACGATGATACGGACGCTTTCAGGCTGGCCGTCCAATTTGGCAATACAGGCCGTGAGCTCCTTCCAGCTTGCACCTTTGATAAGCAGGCGGCATAGGTCGATAGCTTCCTTGGACGCTACCGCTGCCTGCTTTATAAGAATACGTATTTCACTTAGGTCTTTGGTGTGGCCACACTCAGCCAAGAACGACAGAGCCTGTCGCGGGCTGCCATCAGCCGCTTCCACAAGCACAGTCAAGGCTTCATCTGAATTAGCGATAGGTAAACCCTCAGCTTTGGTAACACCCATCAACAAAGCTAGAATATCCTCATCCGGCACTGGTTTAAGATCATAGCTCAAACAGCGGGTGCGGATTTCCTTGGGGATGCTTGCGGGCTCAGTGGTGCATAACAGCCAGTAAACCCCATCGGGCGGCTCCTCAATAGCTTTGAGCAGGGACCGAACAGCGGGCTTCGAAATTGAGTGTGCTTCATCGACAATGACGGCCCGCGCACCACCACCGAAGCTCTTGTACTGAAGCCGTTCAGTTATCCCACGCATAGCATCGATGCCGGTATGCGTCGCACCATCAATTTCAACAATATCGAATGCCTTAGCGCCGACATGCTTGGCAATGATGCGGGCTAAGGTCGTCTTGCCCACGCCAGACGGCCCGCCCAGGATGAAACTGCGCCCGCGCTTGCCATCGAGTGCAGCTTTGATTGATCGCACGACGCTGTCATGCCCGATGACATCATCAAAACTGGTGGGCCGGTATTTATTGATGAGTTCCTCACTCATTGCTTCATCTCCACGCCACGATGTTCTTGGTTGGCCGTTCACCTTCAGCATTCAATTCCCAATGCTCAAACGTACTGAACCTGTTCTTCACGAACTTGGCTGAGCCCCCGCTCCCGTCCTCATAAAGTACGCTGACATAGATGTCATAGTTGGGAAGCCGGCCAGCGCAGTAGGTCCAAGCGGGTCCGCCGCGCAACAGACCAATACCGTGCATGTCGATGGCACCGTCAATGAAAGCGTGATCATAGCCAGCCTCACGCAATTTCTTCTCGATTTCCTCATAAACTTGATTGCTGACTTTCAGGGCAGCGAATGTGTGTGTCATCGGCCGATGCCCACCTTGGAACCGAACTCGGATTCGTATGCCTCTAAATTGGCCTGTTGCGTGTCACCGATATCGATCACACGCTTATGAAAATCTTTCAGCCAACCACAGAAGATCCAGCCAATGACGCGACCGTTAATAGCGAACTTGATACCAAAATCATCCGTCAGCTCAAGAAAGGCCCTATCACGCATAGCGGCGACGGCTTTGTCATAAGCTACACCCGCCGACTCAAGCGTCAAGCAGTCGATTTCAGCAATAGGCCACCCGCCCGTTACGTGGCAGACCTTTATCGAATAGATATCTGGATGTTTCAAAATCCCTGCTCCTCTGTTGGTTCACATGGAACATGTCGCCACTTCTTACCACGGACTATGTAGCTGATCATCATCTGACTGATGCCAAATATTTCAGCGATTTTATGTTGTCGATACCCTTCATTATAGAGTGCACGTATTTTAGGCACATCTTCTTCAGAAATTTTGGCACTACCATTCCAAGACCCAACACTCCTCTTGTGTCCAAGAAGAGCGGCGCGCATCTTTGCCTTCGTTTGCTTAGTATGCTTTCTACCTAAAAATGGGTTGATGCGCCCCTTATGTGCACTTCCAAAAGAATTACCGACCATTGCCTCTTCTAGGTTCAATGAGCACGTTACGATCTTGACATTCCATTTGGCATATGGACCAACATCATTATATCTTGCCATGACGTATTGCCCTTTATGACAGCCGCGATTTTTCAATTGCCCGCTAGAACGCCATATATCATACCATTCTTCAAGAGTCAGTAAGAACTCTATGCCCCGCATCTTAGCATTTTTCTTATGCCGTTCGTATGCGGGTTGACACGCACTTTTGGTGAGTCGCCTAAATTTCTTGGCCTTAGAAACCTTGTTCATGACGGTCAATCTTCCCGAAGTCATCTGCGAACAGCGTGGCCTCAGGCTTCACATCATACCAGTTTGGCCCTTTGCTTACTTCTATACAGAGGGGGACATTAATCCAAGGGTAGTGCCTGCATTCGAGCATAGCATCAGCGATGAATTCCAGGTCACGGTCGAAAGTCTTCTTGGGTATCCAGAAGCCCAGCTCATCATGGACCTCAAGCCGTGCCTGGAACTGCCACAGATCCATTTCTTGCGCAGCTTCAGATAGCCTGTTCATAGCACTGATAGTGATATCGGATGCCGATCCTTGAATTGGGGTGTTGATCAACTGGTTCTTACTGATGGGTGCGTACCGCCGCCAGCCCGTCAACGTCTCGACATAGCCGTTGCAATTGTAACCGCCGATCGTGGTGTCTTGCCAGCCCTTCAATCCGGGCAGCATTTCCCAGAAGTCGTCTACCTGTTCACCTATGATGTCTACCGGCATGTGCAGGTATTTGGCCACTGAGGGTACGGATGCGCCAAAGATGAGGGGGAAGGTCCATTGGTTTTTGACATCAGTGCGGAACTTCTTCAGAGCCGCAGCGTCCTTGAGGTATTCTTTGCCGCCAATACGGCGCGGATAGGCATAGGCCAGCCGCTTGGTCCATTCCATGTGGATATCATTTCGATCCCACAAGTAAGTGCAATAGACCCTGTCCTTAGAAGCCATCCCAGCAACACGAGCCTCGATCTGGCCCTGGTCGATAGGTATGAACCAGCAATCATCCGGGTCGATTCGCCTGTCTACGGTATAGCCGAAGTTCTTTACGACCGTGCGCCAAACGTCATCTGTCGGCGCGATGAACTCACGCCTGAGGTCTTTATAATCATCATCTCGCTTTGGCCAGAACTGTTCGTTTGGATACGTGCAGCTCGTACGACGCGTGACCAATAGCAAGGTCTGTATCACGGCGTGGGTACGACCATCAGGCCAGATGCACTTGCCTACATCAACAGGCTTATCAGCCACCAGCGCGGGCTTGTAGCCTTTAGGCAGCAGCGGGTCGATGTACTTGGACTTGTTGCCCGTGACCGCCCGGTACTCTCGCAGCTTGCGAGCGAAGTTCAGAGGTATCTGCCCCAGCACCTCATCTTTAGATGACCACTTGTACTGACCGGGGTTATCAAGGTCTTCTACACGGCACTCGTTACGGTTTAGAATGCCGCGCAAGACATCAAGTACGTCCTTGTCAGAGCCCGGCCTGAACTTGCGTTCAAACTTCTTCTCGAACGCGGCTACCGTCTTGGAATTGACAAACCACTTGCGAAGAGCTTTGATCTGAGCTGAGTACTTCTTATCGAAGGCTATGACTTCATTGAAGTCAATCAGCATCCCGAAATGGGACTTCAACGCCATGGTTGGAATGCGTCGGAGTTGATCGTAGTAGAGCTCTTCCAGGCCCTCATCGCGAAGCAACTGCCGCTGCTTCGTCTTCAGCGCATGCTCCCATTTGGCATCGAGCGCATTGTACCGAAGCACCTTCTCGATCGGCTCTTGGTCGAGTGCTGTGAGGTTGACCTTCGATATGGCTTTTAGGTGAAATCCAAAGTGCAGGAGAATCAGGGTATCGAGGCTGAGCATCCCCTTCCGTGAGTCGAGCACGTAGGCTTGCGCCATCGTATCTTCCCACTTCGATATTCGGGCCATCTTAAGGCCCCAGAAATAGATGCTCCATTCCAGTTCAAAGAACAGGTTCTGCGCGATCTTGATATTAGGTGTGGCCAAGAACGCCGTCCAGGCATCAATGACGGCCTTGCGCTGCTTCTCCGTCCAGCCCGCTTCACGGTGATGCAATGGAAAAGCGAAGGCCTCATCCTTGGTCCCTACTGCTACGCTGAGTATCCGCGCGCCTTTGCCATAGGGCCGTGTCTGGCGCTGGCTTCCCCGTTCATCACTGGCCGTTTCATAGTCGAAGGCACAGTCTGGAAGCTCAGCAAAGTGTGCTAGAGCTTCTTTGACACGGTCAACATCTTGCCAGCCGCCTTCACCCGTGACGTACGATACACCTTCCTCTATTTCTTCCGACGCTACGACCTCAGCATCCGGTAGCTTTTCAACCAGCTTGAACGCGCGCTTCAAATCACGCTGCCATACCTTTTCATCTTCACTCAGCATCTTGCGGCCGGTGCGCTTATTGACGCGTTGCCTACGTAACAGATAGGACGGGTGAAACGTAGGGAAGAACCAGCAGGTATGATTGCCGACCTTGATGGGGAAATACCGCCCGCGCCACTTGGTTATGCCTTCTTCACCTACGGCCCAGTTTAAAGACACACCACCGAGCCCAAAAATCGCCCTGGGCCGCGTGAGCTCTATATCGGCTATAAGCCTAGGGCGGCAACACTCCACCTCTGCCTGAGCCGGGGTTTTGTTGCTCGGGGGCGAGCAATTGATGGTGTTCTGCCAGCGTATTTGGTCCTCATACTTTTCGGGAATGTTTGGGCGTAGCAACTGGCCTGATTCACCTACGAATTGCTTGCCCAGCTTATCCTCGGTTTTGCCAGGAGCTTCGCCAAGAATCATGACCAGTGGCCGGTCAGCACCCGTTGCCTTCATCTTAGGATGTAGCAAGCCCTTGAGCTTATCGAGCGGGCAGGCTTTACAGCCCATCGAGTGCAGGGTCTCGACGGTAAGCTGCTTCCGCCCGCTCTTGGATTTGGGCGCTTCCTGATCCTCAGCGAAGAAGAAGCTCACAGGAGCCTGTTCCTCTTCAGCTTCTTGACCGCTGTGCCGTCATCATAAAAGAACCGGCCCTTTTTGGTTTCAGCTTCTATCCTCTTACAGGCTATGTCAAAGTAGCGCGGCTCTATCTCGATGCCGATAAATTTCCTGCTCAGTCTAATACAGGCGACGCCAGTTGTACCTGATCCCATGAAGGGATCGAGGATCGTCCCGTTGGTCCGCTCAACGCACCACGCCATTAGCTCAACGGGCTTTTGCGTCGGATGAACGCGTTCAAGCGCCATCGCTTGCGGGTATGAGCGGAAGCAAAACACGCCCACCTTGCCCTTCTCCCAGCCGAGTTCAGCATCGGAAAGAAACGAACCAAATGCGTCGTCCTTGCGCTTGATCCAAACTAAACCGCCGCCCCGCGGAAGCCGCTCGCTAAAATGATTGAACCCCCACATGACGACGTGCCGGAACCCGAGGAATGGCGTCGGATCAAACGGCCGGTCATCACCGTATACGGCGGCGTAAGCCTTCCCTGCACCGCGTCGGTTTTGGCTTTCAATCGACCCGCCAGAAAAGCGTGCGCTGTCCGTGTTCAACGCCATCCCATATGGCGGGTCAGTCACCACGGCATCCACCTTCCCGAGCGTCGGGAGGATTTCCAGGCAATCGCCCAGGTACAGAGTCGCATCGCCGATACGCTCGATGCGTTCAGGAAGTCTAGGTCTGAGTCTGGATACCATTACAGATTCACTAACCCCTGTTCGCGACTATGTAGACGAAGCTGTCATCCGCACGAGCGACGGTGCTGTGCTGCAAGAAGCGAATCTCCTGACACTCCCCAAGCATCTTGAGCAGCGTTGGGGCGGCGATGTTGACCTCGACCTCAGGGTGCTTACCCTTCAAAGGTACGGGCTCAGCCAAAGAAACATTTCCAGGGCCGCTGGTACGAAGTCGGATCTTGTCATCGATCACGACGTTGCACGCACCATCGTTACCGCCCAGAATAGATGACCGCTTGATGCCGTCAGCCAGCTCAGGGGTGATGGGGCAGAACTCGCCATCGATCTCATCCATGATTGTCTTGACTCGACCCGCGATGTTCTGCCCCTCAGCCTCGATGAGCTTGCCGTACAGGATAGCATCACCGGGGAATGTAATCAGAAGGCTGCTGGGGTTGACGTAGAGCGTGCAGCCTTCTTGCCCGCACTTCTTGGCCATGGTCAGGGCCGTCTTACAGAAGCTGACGGGTACGATGTAGCGTTCAACCTTCCCACCCGTACCTAGCTCCGGAATTGTGAAATGGCAGATGCCATCACGCGTAGCGTTCAAGGCGTACAGCCTGAGCGTCTTGCCGAAGTAGAAACTGATGCCGCCCATCCACGACGATAAGCCTTTATCCGGCACGACGGCCGTGCAAAGACCCAAGCCTCGGAAGAACGCGGCATTCAGTTCCACTTTGAACGTGCCTTCAGTCTTAGGCTTTTTGAAGGGCCAGTCTTTCACATCCGTGCTCGGCAGCGACAGCTTGGCACGGTCGCACTTGATCGTGACGGTGCTGTCCTTGCTGCTGACCCCAACGTCCTTAGTGCCACACGAGTTCAAGAAGCGTAAAAGCTGGTGTCCTGGCAGCACGCCCTGAAGCCCAATATCCAAAGGAATAGAGACTGAGATGACGTCATCATATGTGATGACACGACCCTTCTCGAACTTGAACCCTGCTAGAATGGGCAGGATGGTTTCATTCTCCTTGGCCAGTGCGGCAGAGGCCAGTTCTAGCACTGAAAGCAGTTCTTCCCGTTCCATCAAGCATTTTCCTCTTCAGCTTTGTATCCATAAGGCATGGGGTGATTGACTTTGCCTACGCGATCTTGCTGCATCTCTGCACATTCTAGGCATGGTATCTTGAACCGCCCGGTTCGTGGGTCCACTTCGCCTTGGCCAGCCGTGATCTTACCGGTGATGGGGTCTGTACTGAACACGCAATCAGTATGGGACAAGCCGAGTTCCCCTACATAAAACACACCTTCCCGTGGTTGCCCTGCTGGCTCAATTGACCGTCGTGGGATGCGGGGCTCCGGTACAGGTCCATCCAGATCTGATGGATCGTATATCTTAGGTGATTGCTTCAAAATATCCGCTGCATAGCCGCATTCCATCATGTGCTCAACGAGCACTAGACAGTAGCCTACTAGGTCCATCACATCGTCTAAGATGCCTTCCTCGCGACGGTCCAGCTCAAACCTCTGAAAGAGGTCATATTGCTGCACGGGTTTGTCCATGAAGGTCTTGGCTTGTGCAGCGTTCTCGATACGGTCCCATTTTCGCACGATCGTGAAGTATGCGCCGACACCGTTTCGTTGCCGCCATGAACTGGCATATTCCTTATCCTTATCGAACGTCTTGAGCGCCTGCTTCAGAGCGATGGCAATGAGCCGGTCCTTCTGCCTAGCACGGCGCGCGAATTCATCGTTGGGCTCAGAAGGTATTGACGGCGATGATCGTAAAATCGCTGCACCAAGGGAAGGACAGAGATTGTCGACGGCGTCTTCTTTCGTGGGGCATACCTTACCCCAAGGTGCTGTAACCTCAAATCCACAGATCGCACACTTTGGCATAGCTACGCCTCCCACAGATTGGTTCTAAGTTTCCTCATGAAATCATCCACCATCGCACGCTCATCGTCAGGCAGCCTTATTGCGTACTGCTCAACAAATTGTCTGCCCCGCTCGTATATCCGTTGAGGCCTACGTCCAGGCTGGGACTTGCACGTAATGCACAATTCAACGTAGTCCGCCACCTTCAACCGTGCGTAGTCGATAGGCTCCAGATCATTTTCATTTGGCAGACCCAATGCATCCATGACCTCGCGTTCGATATCATCGTAGACGGCGCGCACACTGGGAAAGACGGCTTTGACGGTAGCGGGCGGGTCGCCGGTCACGCGCTCAGCAGGCGAATCATGGTAGAACGCGGCAATCAACAGCTCACGTGAAGCATCAGGCCAGAAATGCAGCAAGATGGCCATCACCCGATAGGTATGTTCTGACACTGGCTGCATGTAGACATGCCCGCCTTCTTGGTGATATCGCCGCACATCGCCACCCGACAGCACCAGTGCCAAGAGGTCATTCGTACCACAGACCTCGAATATCTTTTCCTTCAACGTCATTAGGTTTCACTTTTAGCTCTTGCGTTTACCTCACGGCTATGCATCCAACTAATACAGGCCCTGCCCCAATCACTTCGAGGATCGATCTGACCCAATATCTCATAGATGCTCTGATAGCGTTCAATACCCGGCTCCTCCTTGAACAGGCGATAGGCCCTACGCATCGGAATAGCGACGTGCGGAAAGAATTCATTGCGCCAACCGTCCTTCGGTGTCAAATTGCACATGAAGCTATCAATAAGCTCAGCATCGAAATGATGCGCATCTGTGATGATCTTTGTCCACAGCACTAGCCCGCTCTTATATGGGCACCATGTTGACTTGTATCCATCAGATGCCTCATCAGCCAACGGCAGCATCTTTTCATAGAGATCGGTATAAGCATGGAAGTTATTACTGACCTGATACATAGGCCCTATTTCTACGCCAACGCGCGCGGCTAGGTATTCTTGCAGCACGCTGAAGTGAACAGCATTGCTCCCATAACATCCCCAGATAATGTCATTCGACCGGCAGAACACGGTCATGCACAAGCAGTCATCCCTGTCCAGCCATACCGCTATGAGGTCATTGCAAGGGAGATCGCGGTGTTGAGGATACTCATCGGGGTACAGATCAACTTTGCAATCCCACATCTGGATGATGGCTCGGCGGGTACGAGGCTTGTTCTTAAGAAGCTGTACGACGGTATCGAGCTGGTCTAGATTTCGATTAGCCCATCTAAGAACACCCGGCTCATCCTTTTCAAGTTTTGTGAACGCTTGAAAATGCTTTCGCCATCTGTACCCATATGAGCCATGGAAGGTCTTACCGTCATCCGAGAACTTCCTCATACCATCATTGTAATATGCCAGCCATTCAACATCATTACGTCCCGCTAGAAAATAGAGGGCTTCGAATAGATGGAAGAAAGGATTGGCGTCTCGAAGCGCCCAGAACAGCACCCGTTCCCATGGCCGCTGATAGACCGTAGTCACCGGGGTAGGTGCAACAACGACATCGCCAAAGCGCGAACCGTCACGTATCCCCTCTACCTGTAGATGCCTCAAACCTTCAGGCAGTGCCCTATGAACATTCCGCACGTTGATGACACGCATGACAAACCCCGGCTAATGATGGCTATAACTGAGCAATACAGAGCCCAAAATTGCCTCCGTGGCTGGCGGAACCATATTGCCCGCTACCCAAGGGCCAGCCCGGTGTTCCTACGCTGTACGGGGCTTAAATTTGGCTCTAGAAAAAGGTACGCGGGTGAAGCTTGGCATCATAGTTGAATGCCTTCGACCATTTGATTCGCACTTCCAGCCTATCACCGGTCGTCCTATATTTACCGGGAACAGCTTCGACAAGGCCAGGGTGGAGTCGTGCCAGTTTGAGGGCATCTGCATTGGCTGCATCAAATGAACGGTTGCTTGCCGATGACCCACCCCTGTCACCGAATTTTCTATCACCAACGCACATCGTGGTCAGAAGCGCCGTCTTGTGCCCAGCACGTAAGACCTGAAGCGTGTAATCAAAATCCTCGCGGTGATCTATCCGCCCCAATTCACAGACATTCAAAACAGTTGACACACGAAATCCAAGAGCGTGCACTATCCGCCCAAAATCCTTCCATGGCAGCGGATGCACCCTGCGAGAAAAGCCCACCCTCGGCAGCATGCCAACATGCGACACTTCATCTAGTTTAGCTTCTAGCATCGTGAGGCTGTCAGATAGCTCTCTCTCTCTGACGCTATAGTGAAGCTGACCCAATCTTCTCCAGACACACCTTTCACTACCTTGCGCCTCGCCAAGAATTCTAGATCATCGTCAAGGAACAGGACCTTTTCCCAGAAGTGTTCTTTGAAAAGCCATGCATGAACCTGGGCTATACCCTTGATGCTCTTAGGCTGTGCCAAGAACTCACAGCCGGTATAGCCGTAGAGCTTCTTGAGCTGTTTGATTTCATCTTTAACGGCTATGAATACCGTCCGGCGTTGCCATTCAAGCGGCAACCTCAGAAAAGTCTTTTGCCTGTCGACCCGACCGTAAGTCGTAAGCACGGGAACTAGAGATTCATCAACCATTAAAGCAACGGTTCGCTGTGGTAACGATAGCGTTCGAGCCTGCCCTCACCGTTTTTCGCGCGGAGGTACTTATCAATTTCGCACGTCACGTGTTCAACATCCCTCATCTCCAGCGGCGGCACATGATCGTGAATATACTTTGGTGAGACTTCAAGCAGCCAGCGCATGAGGTCTAGCGCTTCCTGCTCAGGGTAGCGTGATTTAGCACCTTCGCCCCGTACCTTGAAGCCTTGCAGCCGCCGAAGTCCGCGATGCGCTCCCGGCCCAGCATTGGCCCAGGTCATGATGTCAGGCGCGTTGCACAGATACCGCGTATGACGAAGGTCAGTCACGACTTCATAAGCCAGGAACCTACCGAAGCCCCGGTACTGAACAAGATCGATGAAGGCTTCTTCAAGTAATGAATGTGGGTCACGGATAAAGTGCGGGGACTTCCGGTACAGCGGGTCCAGTATCTTGTATGCCGTCTGGCTTGGCTTGTCGCCGCCCAAAGAACCTGTGATCATATAGGCCCCGGTGTATGCCTTTTCACCGCGCGCCATTCGCGCCCGGATTATGTTCTGCACCCGCTCAGGCTGCCAGCGTTTTGGAAAACCGATCTCAGCAAGGGTCTCGATCTTGTTGATCTGACGGGCCATCGCCATCGCGAACCAGAGGTTCTTGTGATCAGCATACGGCTCACGCCAGTTCTCACGAATCCAGATCGTGGTTTTGTCCAGTTCTCTAAAGACGGAGCAAAAACGATTCTGTTGCAGGATAGGATCCTTGGTCCAGGGCCACGGCTTCTTCTCGACATGCCGCCTGATATAGATGGCATGGCGCTCATTGATCCAGTAGAAGAACTGTTTGAGCGCCTGCTTTGTGAAGGGTTGCTTTTTCATGTAGAACTATCCAGGCAAGAATTCAATAACCTCGAACTCGACTATCTCGAAGTCAGCTTTGCTGCGCTGAGTATCGGGTTTGACATTTGGAAAGTCATAGCTATCATTGCCTTCGATCGGATTGCCGTGGTTCCAATCCCTGAACCAGATGCCTTGACAATATGCGGCTAAAGCATTGATCGCAGCACGCCGTGACCGTAAGAGCCTAGGGCCGAGCGCGCCGCCGTCCGGTTCCGGATCATAGTGCGTATAGCCACGATGATACTTTATCTCGGGAAGGTAAAGGTTTGTGCCTTTAACGCGGATAGCCCACTTGCTGAAACGCGCCCGACTGTCATAAGGAATCAGCATCACACCTTCCACCCGAAATGTTTCCTAGCCGCTGCCCTGACGTCACTGCGCAGCTCAGCCTTATAATCCCTATACCAGAGGTCAGCCTGCTTATGAGCGACCTTCACAAGATTCTGCCGCATGAACCGCGCAACGTCAGCGGTACCATCTACAGTAAATTCTTCGTACCTTATGAGGCCAGCCGTTTCACAGGTCTTGGCGCATTCAGCATCGAATACGATAGGCAAGCCGACCTGAAGGTATTCATAGAACCGCTGTGCCAATGATGTGAACGTTGAATGTGAGAAGTCGTCTTCGATATAGAGCCCAGCTTTGTACTGGCCAAGCTCCAGGATGTCTGACTGCTTATCGACGTGACAGATGACCGCTGGATGGTAGCGCTCAAACTCAGCCTTTGCCTTGTGCTGGCACCGCACCACGGTCTTCACTTGTGGTCGTGAAAAATACCTGTCGAATGATGAATGCCTATCCGGCCTGTACCGGCCATGATACACGAGCGCATCATCGTGCTCGACGCCAAGCAATGAAATAGGAAGTCGCGCTTCATGCTGCCATGTGGCTCTGTTCCAGTTGACGTACTGACCGTACTCGTCCTTCACGTTGATAGGTGTCGTGGTCCAATATGAAACACAGTCATGGGGCACGAGTCGCTTATCGACCTCAAACATAGGATCGTTATCAACAATGATTATCTCATCAGCCTTGCCGATGAGTTCAAAGACAGCGTCCCGATATGAACAGAAACGCAATACCCCAGGCTTTACGAACAGCACGTCATATCGCTTGTTCCAATTCGCCGCCACTTTGACCGTCGCCTCGCCGTGCAATAATGGCAGCTCCAGCGTCTCTGCCAGAACACGCGCAATAGTCATGGTTGGTGTCTGTGCATTGGCATTCCCAGGATTGACGTGAAGGACAGCCGCATTTATCTTCGACTTGGTCATTTCACTTCCCCCCTCGCTCGGATGGCGTACTGCACGCTGCCGGAATAAGTATAGACAGAAGTCCCCTTGCCCACCCTGCGTTCAATAAATTTCAGTTCGGCTACCTTCGCGCACACCTCCCTCTCCCTACACCCCCCGCGCGCTATGGCCTCGCGAAGGGTGGCGGCAACATCGTTGATTGCAGTCTGTGGCGTGCCGACACGCATATAGCCAGCGTCACGGAACTTCACGATAAGCCCGCGCGCAGTCTCCGCGATCCACTCGTCATCGCCAGTGGGTGTAGGGTCGCTCACGTCAGGTCTCCTTGGGATAAGTTATTGAAGCCGCCAAAGCACGTTGCCATGCACATCCTCAACACGCTGCGTTCCTGGGTTCATCTCGGCATTCTCAGCCGCTTGTTGCTCAAGCGATTTGCCGCAATCGGAAGGCTCCATCAATTCGATAGAGTAGAACACGTCAGCGCGAATGAAGATAACTGGGACCATCCTATCCCTCCGTCTTTGAGGTGGCGAGGGCGGCACTCTTAATTTGCGCTACGCCAGCCCGCAAGGCCTCGGCCGCTTCCACTGCGCCTACGCTCTCCATGCGATCTGCAAGAGATTCAATAAGGCGATGTAGCCTCTCGTCCTCCTCCCTCAGCGCGGCGAGGGCGGATTCGGCGGCATTGGTTCGCTCGATAAGAGTGCCGAAATTCTCGAGCGCTTCTGGGTATGGCATCCCAGCAATACCGGAATCTTCGAGCGCCGCGACAAGCGGATAGATGTGTTCTGACCAATTGACGGTCTGCGTTCCGACGACGCTATTGCGAATATCATTGATCTTGGACAGGACCGCGTTGGCCCGCATAAGGGCATCGCAGTCGCAGTAGACGCCACCCAGGACTTTATCGCTCTTGTCGTGCCGAGCGCACGTCGGAGCGTGTTGGATCGCACTCACGTTCCCCTCCTAACCGGCAGTGTGAATGGCTTGCCCGCCAACGCAAACTTTATCAGTGTGTCCGTCCGCTCTGTTGGTTCTGGCATGGTGTCCTTACCCATCTTGTCAGGCAACAGACCCACGCGATAGGACCTGACGTTGCACCCGTTACAGGGGCCGAAGTCACGCTGGCCATGGTACAACTTTCGCCGGGCTGCATCGAACCTCGGATGGTGCCATATCTCAAGCAGGCCCATTTCGTTGATGTTGCCTATTTTGTACTGGCCACTCCAGTCATCGCAACAGATGGCTACGCTACCGTCCCATCTGAAGCTCAATTCGCGGAACGGTTTTGCACATCGTGAATGCTTCATGCTTGGATCAGGGTTGCCTACACTGCCACCCTGATTGGTAATGATGTGCGTGCCTTCATCATTGCTGGCGATGTCTTGGATGATGGTCAACAACTTCTCACCCTTTTTCAGGCGATGGTGTGGGCTCCCGTCCTTGTCCTGCGGGTAGCGCCGGAACTTGATGCCAAGATTGGCTAGGTAATCAGTAAGGCTCTCATCCGGACCGGCCAGTTCTTCGAGCGTGTCTAGTATCCTAGACACTAGATTCGCGTGCTTATAGTCATCAAGCGCCAAGATATCCAACCCCACTTCGAACAGCGTAAATATCTTATCGACGTGCAAAAGACCGCCGCCGTTGCTCGTTATCATGATCTGATTCTTGGGTAGGCAACGGCGCAACATGCGCACGATCTGGACTATATCCGGGTGCAGCGTCGGCTCACCGTGCATGGCGAGCTCTATCCGTGAAGTCCAGCCCAGATCCATGATGCCTTTCGAAATCCTGCGCAACGTATCAGCGCTCATGTACTTGAACGGGCCGCTGTTCTTGCCATTCACACCCGTTCGCCAGTCAGCGCCATTATCACGTAAGGTCTGAAGCGCACAGAAATGGCAGGCGAGTGAACAACCTTCGACCGGCTCGATCTGAACCGCAAACGGCGCTGGCTGCTTATAGATGGCCATTCAACGCCTCCACGCAACAATCCAGCATCGTTTGTATGAATAGCTAATAGGCTCATGTATTGGATGCCAGCGTCGAAATGAATTGATTATAGCTAAGCAGCGGTCCTCGGAGCCGTGCCCCCGGTGCAGTTCACCACACACAACCTTAACAGAATGCGGCAGCTTTCGGCCGTCCAGAAATTCTAATTCCGCGCCCTCGCAGTCAGTCTTTATTAATGCTGCACCACTCGCTTCAACAGCCTCATTAAAGCTCACAGAAGATACAACCAAATCCTGCCGCCCTTTGATTATCGCTTGCGTCGTTGCAGATATGCTGTTCCCGCTAGGCGGAACGCTTAATATAACATCGCCGCCGCACCTTGAAATTGCAGAGCTAATAATCTTTATTCTATGGCCGAAGCTGCGCACATTATGTTTCAAGACACTGACCGCGCCGCGCTCCGGTTCATAACAATCACCACCGATCGCGCCATGCAACATCGCCATGACTGTGAACGAACCTATATGCGCGCCAATATCAAGGAACCGAAGGCCAGCAACATTATCGATCATTTTACGGTATGTATTTGGATATTCCTTTAAAACACTCACATCGGGACTAAACCCCTCCCGCACATATAATTCTCCATTCTTAACAAGACGCACGACACGGCGACCCTCAGAAGTAAATAATAGCCCTGTGGGATGACGTTCCATCTTAGAAGAATCTGGTGCTCTTCGACGATTCATAAGCTTTTTCCCATTTGATCTGCGCTTCAAGGCGCGTACCGAAGTCGCCGCCTGCACGGTTGTCCTTCTTCTCCACCAGCTTTATGAAGTCAGCATGGAGTTGCGCCATCTTGCGAACCGATGCATCATGCAATTGGCGAGTGCGGTATGTACTGCACCCGCCGACCTCCTGTGTTTCATACTGGTCCTGTGACCACTTATAGAACACGAGGTTCGGGTAGCCCTTTCGCAACAACTGGAGCGTGACATCGAAATCTTCCATAATGTCTACGCGGCCGTGCTCTACAGATAGGAACTCCTTGCGCCTGAACGCCAGCACACGGATGGCACGCTTGTTCTCGCGAAAGTCTGGCTTGTTAGTTTCCGCATTGTTGAACTGCCGCGCTGATATAGCTACATGAGCGTATTTATCGAGCGCGGCTTCCAAATCTTCGAACATCTGTTCCGTATCCTCTTCGGAATTCTTGTACAGATGCTTATGATCGCCGTTCAGGCGGTGATAGAAGCGGAGATCATCATCGACCATGACGAACTTGTTCTTGGCCAAGAACTTACCGATGTAGTGCCGCGTGAGCGCGATACCTAACCTATGGCCCTCAACCACAGCCAACTTACACCCGAACTCATCCACGATATCCCGATAGTCACGTCGATGCTCATGATGATCTACCGGATCAACGACGAGCGTAGTGTATTTGCGAAGTGACTGCGGCAGGTTTCGCAGGGCGCGCTGGCGAGTGGTCTGCTGCCCGCGTAAGTGCGCTCTGTTCAGGGTAGGTATGAATATCGGTAACATCGGGGGCTCCTAGCACCAGCGGGCAGGCAACAGCACGCGACCTGCCCGCTTTTGACCGTACATCACCCGATCGAGATATACTTACGGTCGACGTCGCACTTGAGGTCAACACCAGTCAGACCGGCTTTGAAAGCTTCCTCGACCGTCATGCCGTTCTTGATCTTAGCGAACTTCTTGTGCGTGATCGAGCCCTCGCGCTTGGGATTCTCCTTCACAAGGAGCTTGATCTTAGCCTTCGGATCGAAGCCGCCGCCCCGTGAGGCTTTGGCCTTCTTCTCGCCATTGGCCTTCGGCGCCGCTTTCTTCTCCGCTTTCTTCTCAGCTTTGGCAGCGGGCTTCTTCTCCGGCTTCACCGCCACTTTCTTCGTCGACTTCTTCTTGCTCACAGCTTCCTCCTGCGCTTCCATGTCTTCCTCGCTTTCGTCGTCATTGGGTTCATCTTCACCATCATCTTCGACGACATCCTCTTCATCGTCTTCGACAGCGGCGCTCTTCTTACCAGCCTTCTCAGGCTTGACTTCCTCTTCGACTTCCTCTTCCGGCTCCTCGACGTCAGTACCGTCCGCATCATCGCCGAGCGGGGCCGCATCAGCTTCCTCTTCCTCAGAAGCGCCAGCGGCTTTCGGGAAGGCGGGGATCTTGCGCTGATTGGTCAGCGCCTTCATTGCCTTCTCGACCCAGTCCTGCGCCTCTTCCGATAAAGATTCCCAATTGGCCTCATCCAGCTTCTTGTCACACAGCCGGGTCAGCCTTTCAAGATACGACTGGTCATCCGTTTCCTTCTTGCCGCGCTGGGCTTCCACCGCGTCAAGGATTTCTTGCTCTACGCTCAGCTTCGTTTTAGCCATGGTCTCACGAGCTCCCTCCGATGTCTAATGCCAATATCAACTCTTTCCACAACTGTCTGGACTTATGTAACCCCGCCTTTCGCTTCACAGCTCCAAGCAGGGATTCGGTCCATTGTTTTCCCCCAAGCCTCTCACATGATTTCCGTGGTATGTCTTCCAGTCCCAGGAACTCGCGCACCAGCAACACAAATGCGTCGTGGAGCTCAACCGGGATCTTGGCCAATGTTTCAAGGTAGACATCAGCTTCACTGTGAATAGTTCCTAGCAGCCCTTCAAGCATGTCCGTATCAATCTGCACGGCGGGATTCCCTTCTTCCCCTTTATTATACGGATTCGGAAAACACGACCGTGAAAGATCATTCATCCTGAACCAGATAGCTACCTTGTAAATACGGAATATGTCCCCCTCAGTCTTGCCGGGATGCGCTGTGCACACCCGCCAGAATATAGCGAAGGCTTCTTGTGCGATATCATCATCATCAAAGAAGGAAGCAATACGCCAGCATTCCCGCCGTAAAAGTGCCTCACCATACCGCTTGCACCTATCATAGGGGACAAGTGCGGGCAGACGCGGCCTGCGTCTTTTCAGCTTTCTCATGTGATTCAATCCACCCCCGTCGAAAGTCTTAGTTCAATGCACATACCGCCCTATAAGCTTAAGCCGCGTATATAAGGTTGACACCCGTAAGGCATTTTGCTATGCTTCCTTCATTCGATGGAGAGAACCATGGCAAAAGGCCCGACGATCAACGAGTTTATGGCCCAATTCCCGGATGACGATAGCTGCCTGGACTACCTCATGCGGCTTCGGTACGGCGACAAGATCGAGTGCCCGAAGTGCGGCAAGACGGGCAAGTTTCACCGCATCCGTCGCCATCCGGCCTATGAGTGCGCGTGGTGCGGGTTTGAGATTTTCCCCATGGTCGGGACCATCTTTCATCGCTCGCATACGCCGCTGCAAAAGTGGTTCTATGCCATGTACCTCTTCACGACTTCCCGGCATGGCGTCCCGGCCAAGGAATTGCAGCGCCAGCTCGGGGTCTCGTATCCGACTGCGCTTCGCATGGGCCACGAAATCCGCAAGCACATGGGCAAGGTGGACGGCGACGACGGGCTTTCGGGCATCGTTGAAGCGGACGAAACCTACATCGGCGGAAAGCCGCGCAAGGTAGAATTTGGCGATGCCCAATTGCGTAAAGAAATTCAGAATGAAGTCCGCATAGACAGTCGGGACAAACTCCGATGGATATACCGGCTCTTGGTCTGCCATGGCGCCCCCTGTACCGATGGTTGAGGGCCATTAAAGCATGTAGCCCAGGGGGAGTCATATATCGGAGCCGACTACGGGTGTCAAGTTTATACATGCGGCTTAAGCTATAGTCTATACTCCTTGTCAATGAATCCGAGATCTGGATCGCCGACCAAGCACCAGCGTACCCAGGTCTTTGACGTGGCAAAATGCCGCCAGTGACCGCGCCGGAAGTGCAGCCGCTTACGACGACCCTTGGGCCGTCAAAATACGCGCGGGCAATGGGCGAGATATCGTCCTGCGGTAGCGGTTCTGACCGCTTCATCCACGGAAAGGGCAACTTATCCGCCATTAGAAATGAAGTCCTTATGTAAAGGCTACCTTAAGCCCATGAACTTCTATACCTCAGTTGTTCAATGTAGAAAAGCCTTAAAGACCTGGGTAAAGCTCTTTTTGGTAAATGCACCTGGATCTTCGACGCCGGTTGGAACTCGCAGCACTTTAGGTCGCAAATGCACGAGCGCGGATTTGAGGTCCATCTCATTGGCCAAAGCACCAGCATCCGGAATTATGATGAGCTCATCACAGCACTCTCGAACTTCTTCAAGTAGGAGCTTCTGGTGCCCGGTGATGCCCGTACCGAACAGGCATATAGCTCGAATGCCGTGTTCATAGCCATAGTAGTCAGTCTTGATAGCGTCCATCGGCCCTTCAACCACAGCAACCACGCGCCAACGCTCCGACACTATATCATCGAAGTTCCACACCAGATTCTTCACGTTCATCAGCGCTAAGGGTTGTGGATCACGTGTTTCAAACTTTGGTTCCTTATCGCTGAGGCTCATATACCGCAGTTCTTCTGATCTGTAGATGGTGCGGCCTGTCCAGCTTACCAGCTCGCTCATATACCAGATCGGAAATATGATACGGCCACGCCAATATCCACGGTCGCAGTACATCAGATTGAACCGGCTGCTGACAACAACTGCTGCCCGCTCTGAGAAGCTCCTGTCACGCAGGTATTGAACGTAGACGTGGCCACGACCCTTATCAGTCAGCGGCTTGAACTCATCCGGAAATTCCAGGGTCAAATCGTTTTGGCGGCTGGCCGTAGCTTGCAGAAATTCCTGGGCCATGCGGTCAAAGTTACTCAGCTCCCGCCCACCAGTTACAAAGCCGTCCGCAACTTCAAAGCTGCACCCGAGCAGCCGCATTATCAAGCGGTGCGGGCGAATGCCTCTATGTGCGTGATTGCGCCAGCAACCCCATTTCCCCGTCTTGAGATTTAATCCTAGGTGCTGGCTCGGGTCATCGTCTCCGCACGCGGGACAACGGATCGATATTTCTCCCGCTTTGGTGTTCGGCCCGTTTGTGACGTAATGAATACGGTGATCGTCACAGAACTGCTTCCAATTGAACACGCCTAGACACCCTTGGGCAACTTCGGCCGTTGACGCTTGTTCCGCTTCTTAGGATTAGCCCGTTTCCATCTGAACTGTGCAGCGGTCCAGTTCATGTCACGAACGGTATGGCGCTGTTCCTGCTTTGGCTTGCTATAGAACTCAACGTCATATGACGGCACCTTATGGCCTAGAGGCACAGCGCCGTGGATGGGCACAGCATATGCCGTCGGACATTGCGTGACGCCCTTGACTTGGATGAATTGCTCAACAGCCAAGAGCTCAGCACTGCTTAACTGAGAACGGGACGGCGGCAACATTAGAACAGCCACCTTACAATGCCCAGAATGTTAGCCGCTGAGAACGCTAAATTGATAGCGAACAGCGGCCAATCAGGCGCATAGTCATCACCATCACGCTTAGGCCATACACTGACGGCCAGCCAACTTGACGAACTGACCATGAACAAGACGAACCCCCAACCACTGATTGGAATATTCAACGCCACAGTGAAAGCCCCAGCAATACCGAAGGCCGTGCCAATCCATTTAAGTTGAAGCATCAGCAGCGCTCTTGCTGCATACGCCGCACATTCTGTTTTCGGCGACGCTTTATCTCCTTACGGCTATGATCGAAGCCAGACCACGTTCCTAAGCCCACACTCCGGCGAACCTTCGTACCGAACTTCGGCGCTTCGATGTATGAAGCAACTGGCAATAAAGCCGCCAGCGCAGTTGCCATCTGCGCAAACTTAGACATAAGCATTGGACGTCTGAAGCCGCCTTCCATCTTACTTCCTCCTAGTGTAATGTTACCCGGCCCTTCATCAGAGCCTCGAACAGATCCTTGCCTTCCTTCAAATACACCTGGATGTTCTCATCAGCAGAGTTGCCCTTCATGATGAAATCGATGTAGAAGCAACGGTGCTGCTGGTCACCGCGATGGATGCGCTTCTCAGCCTGAGCGCGCACAATAGGTGACACCGGCGATTCCACGAAGAACTCATAATTGGCAACCTGCAAGTTCAAGGAGAAAGCTCCCGACCTGTTATTGACAACTAAGGCAACGATACTGTCATCTTCCCTAAAGCGCCGGAGTGCGCCAGGGCCATCTTTCTGTCCGCCGTGCAGCCGCTCATGCTTGATGCCTATCTTCTTGAGCTCAGCGCTGATACGATTGCCCGTCCATACATATTCATGGAACACCAGGAACTTCCTGTTCTGGGGAAGCTCCTTGATAGCTTCGATGAGTGCATCCATCTTGGGGTTTTCACTGAACTCTATCTGCGCACGTTCGCCTGTTTCATCATCGATCAAGCCAATAAAGCCTGATGCGATCTGGCGCATGTGCAGATATGAGTTCTCAACCATGCGGTAGTTGCCCTTGGCAGCGATGAGCTGCTCGACTACACGCTTATAATACGCGCCCATGTCTGAAGTAAAGGGAACATATATAGGCTTGAAAACCTTCGGCGGCATGTCCTTGGCTTCGCACTCTTCATAGAAAATAGAGCGGTGCTGTATCACACGGTTGAGCAGATCCCTCTTCTTCGTATCGAACACATAGTCATAGCCACCGCTGAAGTAGTTATCCTTCTTGTTGAAGAACGCTTCTCTGAACACGCCTAGAGTTGGGCCAAGCGTAGCGCCATGGTCTGTGAAATAGAACTGTGACCAGAGCGCCTGCGGGTCACGGCCGAAAGGCGTACCCGTCAAAGAGTACCGATGTTCTATGCGCTGCGATAGGCGTTCACACACCCTGTACGTGATAGATGCGCGGGACATGATCTCAGAACTCTCATCGAGCGTGATCACATTGAAGATACTTGCTACGAAAGCCAAAGCTTCATGATCTATCTGCCGTTTCTTCTTACCCTGTTTAGAAGGATGCGGCTGCAATGAAGTACACAAAGCAACGAGGCCGTCATAGTTGATGATGAACAGATCAGCCGTGCGCTTGAGCATCACCCTACGTTCTTTAGAACTACCATACATCGGAACGTATGTAAGGTCAGGTCGATGCTCGGCGATTTCCATCGACCAGTTCTCTATCGCCGTGGCATTTGGCACCACCACCAGCGCGGCCTTCAGCTTGCCGCATAGTTTCTGGTAAGCCACCAGTTCCAGCACCACGCGGGTCTTACCAAGCCCCATGTCTAGCAGAAACATGAACTGCGGGGCATAAACCCCTATCAGGAACGCGACTAGCTGGTGGTCCCACAAAGGCTTCTGAGATATGAACCTAGGCACAGGGTTCAGATCGGCCACCATGGAAAGGATCTCCTTTCTAGAGAGACCCTTCATCCAATTGAAGCTGTTGAGCTTGCGCTCAAGGAACCTCTTGATGGCAAATTTGGAGATCACTCTGAATCATCACCCTCAGCCGCTTCAGAACCGCTACCATCACCCTCAGCTTCTTTATAGCGGTCTAGCACTGTCCAATACCGATCGACCATACGTACCGAATCCCGGCAGAACTGCCCTGTCGCGTAGCTCTGTGCAATGAGAACGGTCCATTTGTCCTCTTCATCACGAGCTGACTCAACGAACACCCGTGCCAAGCCTAATCGCCGCTCGAACTCAGTCTGGCTATAGGTAAGCACGACATCAGCCGTAGCAGTCTGGCTGAAATCAGTCCCGATGTTCTCACTATCAAGGCGCTTCTTGCGCATCCCACCCCGGTTGGACTGCGCAACTATAGCCCCCGCAATGTTGCGTTCCCCGCACAAGCCTCTGATCTCGACCGTCAACCGCCCGAGTTCCTGGGTTTCATGCTTCGGATCAATCTTCATGATCTTGGGGTAGTCCACGATGAGCAGATCGGGTGTGAAGTTCTCCTGTAGTTCCAGGCTGTCCATGTAAGCCGTCAGCCCGCGCATGGTCAACATGCCTGACGGGAATGACTTGATGCGTATACGATCTAGGCGCATACCGAACTTGTCGATGCGCCGTGCCAGTTTCTTCCTGATATGTTCATCGTTGAGCGCCAGCTTGGGCTTGAGTTCTTCCCGTTCAAAGCCTTCTAAATGACCTAGATCATCTAACGTAAAGCGGGTTTGCCAGAATGCCTCTTGCTCGGATGTAGGCTTGCGCTTGCACATAGCGAAAAGTGCTTGATGATAACGCCGCGCCATACGGTCTTCATCCATCTCAAGGCTTATGTGCAATACCTTTCGCCCCTCCAGGAAAGCGTTCTTGGCTAGATTAACGAGCCACCACGTTTTCCCAGACTTTTTCAAGCCAATGAACAGATGGAGCCCCTTCCGCATAGGCCCAAGCCTAGCAGCGTCCAGTTCTTTGATGCCGGTATAGAACACATCCTCTTCACTCGTGTCGAGATACCGCAGGCTCCTGTCCTTGTCAGCAAGCGAAATGCCCGGATCGAACACTTCCAGCCGCTGCTTCATAGCACCAGCCATGACGCTTTCGAGGCGGTCCAGACTTTCCGGGTCTACACGGTTAGACTGGAACACCTCAATCATTTCCATGACCGCGCTCTTCAACGTCTGCATGCGAATGAACTGACCCAGACGCTGCATGACATATTCAGCATTCACGTCCTTAGACGTGGTGTTCAAATGCTTCAGGGTGTTGATATACTGGTTAGCCTTCTTGTCCCCCTTCTCGATGATAGTGTCAAAGAGGTCCGGGAGATGGCCCTTCGGTGCTTCCTTCTGGGTATCGATGTACCCGTACACCGTTTTAGCCATCTCCCGGTACAGACCCTCGAACGAGTCTTCAGGGACCAGACCACGGATTATTTGCGCATGCTTATCATCGAAGCACAGCAGCGTCAGCAGGTTTTCCTGCAGGATATTTGATAGAGCCTCATCGGACATTGTAGAGCTCTTCAACCGTCAAAATCTTCGGACGGCAATGTGTGAGAGAAACCCCTTTATCCTGTGCCTCAATCTCCGCATTGTAAGCCATAACCATCTTCTCACAGTTGCGATAGCCAACTATAGGCCCATAGATGGCACTTTCAGCCAAATGACCGTCCCAATTCACAAGCGCGAGTATGAAGTACCAGACTAGAAAGGTGCCATCAGGAAGAGGCATATCACGCACGCCATAATGGCGGGGACAGAATGAAGCCGTGTTCCATGCAAAGTTCAGCCATCCATGCAACCGTATCCGCAGCCTCTTCTATTGGTATGGCGCGTATGAAGGGCGCGCCATAGCCGATGCTTTCACCAGCCTTGTTCGTACAAGCAACCGCTAGATAGACAGGTCGATGATTGTGCCGTTTGAATTCCAAAGCAAAGTCCGGTACAGCATCAAAGCCCCCTGGCCCCATTCGCAGCACCAAACTATCAGCACGCACAAGCATAGCATCGAGCGGCACTACATTAGGCAGCGGCCAAAGCGTGACGTGGACCCGCGTCACTGGAACCTTGAGAATTACAGAGCTAGAGATATACATAATGAACATCATGTTATGGGGAGATTCCAGCATGAAGTCATATATCTGCTTTCGCCCGATCTCTGAACTCAAGCCAAAATCATTGACCTCAGAAATTCCGACCAAGATGCGCTCATGAGATTCAATCACCGGGTGGGTCTTATTTATCAGCTTGTAAGCTTCCTCAAAACTGGACGATCCTGATCGCCACCATGCTTCCTCAAGAGAAACGTGAATGCCAACTGACCTTCGCCCGGCAAAGGGGCCAGCAGGGATAAGATTGGCAAAGACATCAGCCACCCCAATGCCGAGCAGCCGCCTGTCCTGTGTAGTATCAAAACGTCTGATTTCTTCTGAACCATCACCGTCAATTGTCACTATGCCGAACTCCCCACCTAAAGATCAAGCCAAGAGCGCCGTGTTCAGCATAACCCGGGAACGCTTCGTGCACCAACGTCGGCACCTTGCTCATATTCCTACAGACCACGCCCAACGTCAACGGCAATTGCCAGCCCTTGATCGCTTCAACCAGCAGCTCACCAAATAGATAATACAACCGCTGACGGTCCTGGAGCTTGGTATCAGAAAAATACTTGTGGATGAAAGCCTCAACCATCGGCCAACCTGCCTGGAAGTCCTTGTAGATATTGAGCCGCTTGAACGCGTGAAACGGCGGCGCTAGAACACCCGCTGCTTCCAATCGACCTTTGATAGCAAGATAGCACAGCTCCATATCATCGGCCGCGCCCAACCCGTCCACCATCGCGGCTGCAGGATTTGAACCAGAAGCACCCTTCAGCAAGAAGTCGCAGGCCAACCCTATCTGCTGCAAATCCTTAGCCTTCAATTTAGGCAGCGCGCTCAATATTTCCGCTGGCGTCATTCACTTCAATTCCAAAGCCGGAACCAAAGCTCGCTGGCGTCGCCTCGGCGGACGCCCCTGACAGCTCAAGAAATAAACAAAGGCCAGAATGAAAAGAAGATAACCCCAAAAATAGAAGACATTCGTATTGGCCATGCCGTCATCGAACATAACCAAAGTATCAACAACGACAACAACCGAAAGTCCCAATACCATAAGGAGTCGTACATGGTACAGATCGAGAATGTATCGATTCATAACTCCAAGATCCACATCGTAGCGCGCATCTTCTCGCTGGGCCTGAGCATAACCCAGCCATGCTCCGAAACTCACCAACAAAACCCAAGCCATCTTACCAAAGGGAAAAGGAAGCCCTTCACTAAAATACTTCGTTACCACAGACGCGACCGCAAATACTGTAGAAAGAAGTATGCACTCAGCAGCGAGTCTGAAATGACTTATGCCCCACCGATCCATAGCGTAGCCCACCATCGATTCAAATACGCGAAGCCGCAAGAACGTGTCTAATTTATTCACGGCCAGTAACTCATATCTGGCGTGTAGCGGATATGTGCGGCTCACCCGGCTTGTAGACCTGATATTCGGGTGTCTTGATTGACGGCAGGTCCGGCTCAGTATTCTCAAGGTCAAAATCTGACCGCAGATTGTAGAAGTAGATTGAGCCGTTAGCCGCTGCCTCCCAAACCAAGTACAACGGATGGAAGCCGCGCCGTATCCCTTCACAGAACCAATAACACAACGTCAGCAACTTGCGTTCCATCAGAACTGGATCCTTATACCCAGCATCGGCAGTGGCATGATATGTAACGCACGTTCCCCACTATCCCAATACGCACCGAGCACAAATCCATACTGCGCAAAGCCAAAGCCGACCTTGAACCTCGGTTCTCGTTTGGACTTTTCAGACGGTGGACTGGGTGCTTGAACTATCATATGATCTCTGAACTCAGCATCTTTTAAGCACACACCCGTCATATGCAAAGGTGGAAATCCATACGGTGCCCTCAAATTCCATTGATCCACAGCCCAATCAATAGCGTCCTGTGTAGTTGCCATATTACTAACCAAGAACCCGAGACTAGAAATCCTGAAGCCACCATTTTCAAACACACCACCAGCCACGCTGACCAAATATGTAGTGTCTAGATCAATAGTGCGAATATCCATAGCTTTCAAACCCTGGTCATATATTCAACACCGTCACTTGAAAGGTGTACCCATATCGGATGGCAATCACAACTCTGGGTCTTCCACAAGCTCCTACACCTGAAGTCATGTACAAGATATGGATATTTCTTCCCCGATTTTACTGGCCCCGCCGTTGGTTCCCATTTTCCAGCCTCAGGATTTCCATATTCAACCACGGTGCTACCCCTTCACTTGTTCCCAATCACCAATCCCATAGCCTTATTCCAATACAGAGTTCCGCGTACCCTGCCTGCCTCTGTGCTGAGACAAGCGCGCGTCCTAGGGGGAAGCTGTCGTATAGTGACGGTGCGTTTTGACCCTGCCAGTGTAACGTAGAAGGTTGAGTGCCTTCTCACGCCCTACTGACACCGGAGCGCCACCTCCGTTGCCTGTTTTAGTCAGGTATGTGGGAATATCACATTCCCGCCGTCATTTTCTCTCAGCTCGCTTCCAAGCCTTCGAGGGGTCGGAACCTACCCATCACTGCAAAAGCCATCTGAAATCTCATCATCAGGCGTCTTGCTTTGCGGGATAGAAAGTGCCCCCGACACGAATGCCAACATTTATATTCCGGGCTTGGCTCCCGGCACCGCGCAACCCGCCTGAGCGGGGCCGATGCTTGTTCAAAGGGCCAGTGCGAAGTGCGTTATCGGTCAAAGCCATTGTGCAAGATGCGTTGCCCTTGAATAACCTAATACAGAATTCGATAAACACCGTGCACGGCCTGGACTCACGGCCCCAGGCGTCGGGTCGCTTCCGCGGCAGCTCCCTCTGAGCGAGTGGTGTGTTTACAGCGTGCACGGCTCTTCCCCCGACAGAGGAAAATCATAATCTGGTGTTTCTCACAAACGCTTCAAATTCAGCGTTACCATCTGGCCAAGTCAGCAAGCCATTAGAATACGTCGGCATTCGTATTATTTCCCGGCCGTTCTTAGCGGCCCACGCTTTGACTTGGCGCAGGCTGTACCTGATAGCTTGGGTCTTAGTGCTCCCGGGCACCACATAAAAGGGGAGGCTCTTCTCACGCCGCCACTTCCAGATCATTAGATATCCACGGTCGAACATGAACATCATGTCATAAATAGAAATCAAATCCCGGGGAAGTTGTGGCGGGAGGTCTATTGCCGTCTTCATCGATTTGTTCATAAGCCGTATTTAGGCTATAATGCAAAACCTGTAAAGGTTGCCATTGTTAGGAATGAAGGAAGGAAGGAACAGGGATGATCACCCAAAATATCTTGAATCGCTATAACGGCACTGTACAGTGCGCCGTTAAATTAGACGCGCCCGCTGGTGCATCAAAGGCTTTGAAACTTGGCCTCGCTGTTTTGTGGGCTCACAAAAACAGGGCCAACCTGAGCAGGGCCGACCTGAGCGGGGCCGACCTGAGCGGGGCCTACCTGAGCAGGGCCGACCTGAGAGGGGCCGACCTGAGCGGGGCCGACCTGAGCAGGGCCGACCTGAGCGGGGCCGACCTGAGCAGGGCCTACCTGAGCGGGGCCAACCTGAGCAGGGCCGACCTGAGCAGGGCCTACCTGAGCGGGGCCTACCTGAGCAGGGCCGACCTGAGCAGGGCCGACCTGAGCGGGGCCGACCTGAGCGGGGCCTACCTGAGCAGGGCCGACCTGAGCAGGGCCTACCTGAGCGGGGCCGACCTGAGCGGGGCCGACCTGAGCGGGGCCGACCTGAGCAGGGCCGACCTGAGCGGGGCCGACCTGAGCGGGGCCTACCTGAGAGGGGCCTACCTGAGAGGGGCCATTGTAGAGGGCGCTAGAAAATTAATAGGCACTAGACCTATATTACAGATTGGACTGCTTGGATCACGGTGCGCTTATTTACTCGCTTACTTGACTGATCAGGGAATCTGTATCCGTGCCGGATGCTTTTTCGGCACATTGGAAGAGTTCAGATCGGCTGTCAGCAAAACGCATGGCACCAACGATCACCGGCGCGAATACATGGCAGCTATAACCATGATCGAGGAATTCGCAAAGATCTGGACGCCGAGGGAAGAGTAAGCAGTCAATGGAATCTAAGCCCAAGCCCCGAATCATAATGCACAATGACGGGCGGGTATGCTGGCCTGATGTCATACTCTATAGGTATTCAGATGACCCGCCGAATGTCTATCATGCTGTGCCGCCAAAAGTAGTTGAGCTCAACTACTCAGTGATAGTACTGGACCTGAACAAGCACCATGAGCTCCTTTGCTCTGGCGCGTTATTTAGCCGTGAGCATACGGGCTATTCAGGCTCGGTAGTTGATAATCGAAAGGGTGGTCGTGGCTAAATTTGCTCGCGTGGTCAATGGGAATGCTTTTGGGCTAGGCAAGCCTACCCGCTACAATTCACGCAGACCTATGGGGCAATTTTGGGCTCTGTTATGGGCACTAGCCCTTATAGCTATAGTACTGCTAGCCGCCTGTGGTCCTATTGTGAAATCACCGTTGATTTCAGATAAAGCTATAGAGCAGGAGGCTTTGAAAGAGCGCTTCATCATTATTGAACAATTGCTACGTGAAGAAGCCCAGCTCCAGCGAGTGGCGTACAAGGTAATGACGGCCTCAACGCACCTGTGCCCTAAGACGCGGGGTGCTTTAGGCTTCACGCTCGCTAACAAGTTCAGCTTTGGTAGTGAATATGCATCAGCTATGGAACAGCTCTATTTCACAGATGGACTTACAGTCAGTAGCATAGTCCTAGATTCCCCTGCCGTACGAGCTGGACTAAGAGCCGGTGATGCAATACTTACATTCAACGGCCAGAAGCTGGGCAGCGGTAAGGACAGCTTAGACCATGCAAGAACAGTGATAGATCAAAGGGTGCAGAACACGGCCGTTGAATTGCAGATACAGCGGAACGGCACACTATACGATATAACCTTTGAACTTGAAACGGCGTGTAACTATCCCGTAGTGTTGACAAACAAAGGAATCATAAATGCGTTTACTGATGGTGCAGCCATCAGTATTGATACGGGCATGATGCGCTTCATTGATGGTGATGATGAACTAGCTATAATCATTGGGCATGAGGTCGCGCATAACATCATGGGTCACATTCCAAAGAAGTTCGCCAACTTTGCACTCGGTGGGGTTATTGATCTAGCTTTGTTCCTGACGACGGGCTTTCAATCAACGGCCTTTGGCCAGATGTCAGCGCAGCTATTGCACAGCCAAGGATTTGAACTTGAAGCTGACTATATCGGATTGTACCTGACAGCTTTAGCTGGATATGAAATAAACAACGCAGCGCAACTATGGCGTAGAATGGGCGTATTCCACCCACAATTCGTGACACCTAAAACATGGTCAACACACCCATCCAGCCCAGAACGCTTTGCGCAGCTTGAATCTACAATTGCTGAGATAATACAGAAGCGAAATGCCGGGGCTGTATTAATTCCAGAGGGTATAAAATGAGTGATAGACAGATGACTGACACCACAACACAAATCGCTTTGGCCATACACAAGCTGGCCGGGATCATCGACGCTAACGCAACCTACAATATTGGAGCGTGTATCCGCGACGCCTTCCCCCTCCCGTTTGTTGACGACGGCCCCAACGGGCTCGGCGGGGTGATCAGTCCGGATGATGCGAAGCCCGACACTACATCATCTAGAGACTGGCCAGAAGATTTCAGCCACGAGAATGGCAATTATGTTTGCATATGCTCGGTCTGCAAGAACACGTTTTGTGGACACAAGCGCCGCCTCATTTGTAAGGAATGTGCAAAAGGCGAGTCCGCCCCCGCCGCGCCGGATGCGCTGATCAAAAAGTTGCTTAACCCAATGTTTGTGGGTCGTGAAATGAATAGGCCCGGTGAAAAACCTGTGCTTGATCCTACAAGTACGGTTTCCACAATGCGCGAAGCCGCCGCCGAGATCCATCGCCTCAACAATGAATGGCTCAAGCTGCAAAACATCCGCCTGTCGAGCGATGACTATCAGCGTGCTGAAAAGGCCGAAGCAGTGACGGACAAGGAAGTGCGAATATGCAAGGCGCTTCTTGACAGTTCGAGGGCGATGACCTGCGTGGAGTGCGAGCGTTGCGCTAATCTCATCGAACGCCTCGCCCGCGAGCGGGATGAAGCGCAGGCTGTGGTCATGGCGAATTTTGCTAACGCGGCTTCGTCCCTACATCCGTCTGTAGAACAGTTGCAGCGCCGCCTCGCCAAGGCCGTGCAGGCGCTCAATCCTTTGGCTAACCAGTATATCGGTGAAAGTGATAAAGGCGCGAGATACTTTCAAGAAGCGATTGTTGCCGCCCTCTCCTCCCTCAAGGGAGGGGCGTGATGGCCAACTGCGCGACATGCAAACACAACAGCTACGTCAACCTGGAAACGGATTGGGTTTCGTGCGGCCATCGCACGACGCTCGCCAAACAACCAAGATGGGAATTTGGCGACCCAATCGCGGTCAACGCAATGACTAGCGACTGGCGCGCGTCAGAGGCAGCAGCTTGGGACGTTTGCCCGACCTACGAGCAGGCAAGAAAGGGAGGGGCGTGATGGACAAGGCAGAATTAATCAAGAGGCTGGAATGCTCGTCGTGCCGTAGCGGCCACGTCCACCCGATAGGCGGCGCCGCGATCTTCAAGATTTAGGGAGCCATAAAAGATGAAGATGGATAAAGCCTTAAAACCGTCGCCCGCGTTGCTCGCCAAGATCGGCAGCATCGTGGTTCACGTTCAAGAGGGTCTTAGCCCGACCGGCCACCATTTCGACCTGCAAGGAATGAAGCCACTTCTCGCCGATCCCGAGGTAGTCGAGTGGATCGAAGCGATGGGCGTGCTTCTACCTAAGAAGCGGTAAGGATTCCCACTTGCCCACCCTCCTCACCATGTCTGACGTAGCGGGAAGGGCAAGGGTATCCGTGCGGGTTACTTAGATGCTGAACCAATCCAAACCCGGATAGCATCAATCTGATCTGCACAGCCCTCTAAGCGTCCAGCAAGCGTTACGATATAGCCACGGATATCAGTCAACGTAGCTGTATCAGGGACAGGTGCATCAACCTGTGAGCGCGTGCACGGTGCTACAAGCTCAACGGGCGGCACTAATTTCTCAACGCGGGGTGGCTCGTGTATTGTCACTATTTGCCGAGTAGGAGTCCCGCAGCCCTCTAAGAACAGCACGGAGCCCAGGAGGAGCAGGAGCGTTATCCAATAGGGTAGCTGCATGGTTCGCCTCTTTGATTATAGTAGCTATGCGAACTTCCGATCGAGCCCGCGCAGCGACTAGCTGTTTAGACGCGGTATCCGCCCTCTGGTTAGCTTGTTCAAGATTGGCTGTGACTTGTTCAAGCGCCACGCGATAGCGTTCATTTGCACCTTCAGCAACATCGAGTTGTGCATTAAGGCCAACTATCTGTCCGTCTCGTGCCTCAATACGCCACTGTTGAACCTTCCAGGTTGCACCTAGGGCAAGGACTAATATACCGACTATGGCCCAAGCACCGAGCTTGGAACCTAGGAATTGTAGAACCATCATAGGCATCAGAGCGTTCCCCCGTTGCCGTTGCCGTTTCCTCTAGCTGCCGTGACGATGTCAGCGGTCTTATCCCGAATCACTTTTGCTGCGCCCATCGCGCCGATGATAGCTGCAATGCTTCCCCCAAAGGCCATCAGACCGGGCTCATGAGCGTTGATAACTACATCATAGGCAAAGACAGCGCAGTCCACAACCAAAGCGATGAGTCCGCCTATAGTTATAGAATCATTTCGCCTGTCATCTGCTGAGCATAAGGCGGCGAACCAATTACCGGTCGTATCGGTTGCACGCCGTCGTTGCTCTGTTGGCGACTGATCGTTCATGATGCGTCGCCATTAGTAACAAAGCCGTGCCAATTACAACCTCCGTTCAATTGCACAGACCGTGCCGTGCTGGGCGGATCAGCTTCAAGAGTTAGATCATTGAGCCCCGTTCCTACCAATTTCCAACGTCCCGGCCCTGGATGGATTTCATCTGGTACGCCACGTGATCTCGACCAGCAAATGACGCGGTGTGCTCCTCTTGAGCCACTGTTAGCAGCGAAGCATTTCGGGCAGAGAAACATGACACCCTGTGCCTCTTCAAGGGTAATGACTTCAACATAGTATTCGTGCCCATCTCGCGATTCATGGCGCATGAACTTAGCCTCAAGATCAAGCAGGCGCATCTTGAACGCCCTTTATCTCAAGCTCGAAAATCTCCTGCCGCATGATGCGGGCAAATTCAGAAACCGCTGGGCCAGAAGCAACTACAGCCTTCTGTTCACGGCCATCCTTGGTGCGCAAGATTCCTCGGGATTTACCAAGCAGAATGCAGCCCTCGACATTCGACACATAGCCTAGAGCTGTATCGCCAGCCCAATTCCCCTTATGAATAAGGATATCTGAACGGCCGGGGACGTCTTGCAGTTCGTAGCACCAGCCAAAGCGGGGTGACTCCTGCCATTGCACGTGATGGGTTCCAATAGGCACACATGATTTACCTTTTTCATTGCCACGCCACGGCAATTCAGCCGTGTAGAATATCTGCCCTTCAACTTCAATCTTGCCGAAGGTGCCCTCATCAGAACTTTCGAGTCGCTGAAGAATAATCTGACGCATCTATCTAGCTTCCCATCGGGGGCGCAAAGAAGCACCGTAACAAGCCAGGGCGCGGGATGCAGGCCCAGAAGCGGCCATCCTCAGACATCTTGACTTCCTTCGCGAGAACGGCGTAATGATGCCCCTGAAAATCAAATTCGTAACCGCCGCTAGGATGCGATATGATGTTCTCAATACGCGGCGTGCCTTTATTTAATCGAGAGGTATTTCCTACATCAGTATAGCAATCATTCTCCCCGCAGCACGCATCACCAGTTCGCTTGTCCCGTTCATTGATCCAGGCATAGCGGCCATCCTTGCCGCCTATGAATGCTAAGGCTGGTGAAAGAATAGCGACACTGAGCACAATGACTATAGCAATTATTCTCATAGTAGTTGGTCCTATCATTCAGCGCCCGCAGACCCTCTAGCCCATAATTCCATAGACGCTCTTAACCCAGCTAGATCCTTGCGGATTTCCGCTAGATCAGATTTGACCTCTATACGTGAGATATAGGCTTCAGCTATATGGACTTCATGGTCCTGTAGCTTGGCCTCAGTTCTGCGAATATCACTATCTAAGCTAGACCTAACACCATTGAGATCGTTTCTAAGGTCGTGGAACTTCTTTGATATCTGTTCAGACACTTTCTCAAACAGTCGCTCTTCACGGTTTCGCTGCCAACGGCTGTGAGCAAGGCTGGTTCCTATAATTGCGATAACAATACTAACCGCGCTTAGGAATATCGAAGCTGAAGGTTCCATATAATTTACACCTATTGTTTATCCAACCCCGCTAAACTGCATTTCCGCGCAGCGCGCGTTGATCACGATGCTCGATGTTCTGACGCGGGCGTACTTGTAAAGGCTTGTATCGGCGCACGTCATCGTGGCGCTGGCGCCGGCATTTATGTTGGCCGTGGAAGTCGCAACATTCGTCCAATCGGTGCCGTTGGCCGACACATCGAAGTCGCGTGTCGCGCCGTCGCCGCCGTGGAAGCTCGCGTTGTTGGGCGCCCAAATCTGCACCTGCGTCCAGCGGATTGCCTGACTTATCTCTAATTGCAGCGTCGCCTCGCCGCCTGACTGTAGGGCGGCTGCTGAGTCCGCCTGATTAGTGTTCCCGTCGATCAGCGCGGCGGCGCGCGTCGTCCAGGTGTTCGTGACGGTGACGTATGACTCAGCCGGATCGATCACGCCGTCGATGCCTAATGTACTAGAACCAGAACTTAAGACTCCATGATCAAACGGGAACATCGTGATGTCGCAGCGCCGTTTGTCTGGCACCAATAGTTCTCGATCTGGAACCAACAAGCCACACTGCTTTACATATCGCATTGGAGTCAAATCCAATTAGTGTCGTCAATAGGATCAAAGAGCTTCAATTTGGCTAAGGTCATGGGCTCGATAAGATCGCTATCTCCGATGACTTGTAGCTGTAGGGAAGCAGAGCGCTTTAATGTAGCGTTTACGTGCGCTTCAACAGCGAGGTATAAGGACTTGATTTGCGCCGCTAACGTTACAGAAACCTTCTTACCGGCCGATGTCATGAACTCAGCGGTATAGCTCTCATTGTTTGCCTCTTTCTCTTCAGCAGCCTTGAGCATCCCATGAACTCTACTAACCGAGCGGGTATCGGCCTTGAATGTGATACCATTCCAAATTAACCCAGCGTCTATACGGCGTTCAGCCTCATTTATGATAGCCGCGCGAACGCTATTACTAAGCTCGGTCAAATCCGATATATCCTCAACAGTCGGGGTTCGCACAACGCCCCAATCCGTGATCTCATCGACAAAGCCGGTTTTAACCTCATACTTGTTATTGAACGATAGCTCCTTAAATTTCAAGACGCCATGCGATTGGAGTACCACCAACGGCCGGTTATCAATATCTTGCTGCGTCATACTCGTAGAGTCTGGCGCAATAAAGCCTAACTGGGGGACGGTGAATACCTTGGCGACAGGCAGGTCATAGACGCCTTGCGTCTTTGTAAGAAAACAAATCGTGGTATCAGACATCAATCCCTACTCCCTAACCAGACGACACGTTGCCAGCCAAGAACCAATCCCCAGAGCCAGGGACATCCTTCACAACTGAAGCTATCGCGTATAACCCGGCCGTCTGGTTCGCACCGTTATATGAGCGCAGCGTCGTACCGCTTTGGGCAGCGAACACAGCCTGCCCTGACGCTGCTTGCATAACTGCGAATTGGAATCCAGGAGAAAGACTGGCTGTGGCATTTGTCGGCAATGTGAAGGTCAGTTCATTAGAGTTGCTGAACGTAAGCAGCTGACCGTTAGCTGACGATACGATCGTTTCGCTTGCTGTGATGGCTATGATGCCACCCGTACGTCCCAGGCCCATCCTTGGGCTTAGGAATACGCTATTGACCTGAGCAGTTCTAGCTTGAGCTTCTGTTGATTCGCTTGGCACAAATACAGCGGAGGCCGCTGCCGGAATAACGTGATGCGGGCGAAGATCGGTTATGATAGTGTTGGGAACGGTTGTCATTCCTACAGTGGCGCTGATGCGCGCTACCGGGAAGAAACCCGAGTTCACGGCCGGGTCTACCGGCGAAGCTGCTTCGGCTCCTGTCTGAACAGCCGCTGATCCCGTAGTCATATTGATTGTAATAAGGTCGCGGCGGGGATTGGCTGATGGCGCTAGGATAGCGCCTGATACGGTATTTTGCACACCCAATAGAAAGAGCGAACCACTGATAAGAAGTTGGCCGGAATCGATCCGCACCGTCATATCAACGGAGCTTTGCTCATGTACAGCGAAAGCGCCTGCGAACGGGGCAAAGACCTTTATATCATTATCAATATTGGTCTTGTACTGCGTCCCACCGTCAACCTCGAAGTTTGACTGCGAAAAAGTAGCCGTTCCCATCGCTTACACCCCTACCGCTCGCCAATTCACCGTTCCACCTATATTCGTACCGCTCGCACTGAACACATGCCCAACGAAGCCACTTGTAGTCACTGTTCCTAACCCTGGAACCTTGGCCGATGCCTCAGCGTTCCAAATGCCTACAGCTGGTACTAAGGCAAAGTTCTTTGTGAAGTTCACCGTAGAGCCGCCAGAATTGATCGTGACTGTTTCAGCGTGCTCTTCACGTTCTTCCGCGTCTATTGTAGGATTGAACCCAGTCAGGCGCGTTATATCTGTGCCCGATGACATCTCAGATACGATGCGCGCCTTGACGTATTGAAGTGACCCTACATCGCCAACGGTCCAGTTCTCGAAGCCGTCATAGCTCCCGATCGAAGTCTTATAATCTATCTGGAGTTGGTAGTTTGCGGAACCAGAACTGACCGGGCCTAGATTAGCTGCGATATCGGCCCAGATGCGCGCACTTAAATCTGTACCGAGATCAATTTCTGGGGCCTCATAAATAGCTTGTGATACTGGACTATAGACATATGAATTGAAGACATTGAAGTCATTCCCAGAAGCGGTTATTGTAGAAAGTGGATTAAGATTTCCAGTGATTGGATTACGATAAAACCCGCCCTCGTTCTTGTACTGATAAATTTTGTCATTGGTATTGCCCAAAACATAAGCAATCTGCATGTCCTCGGACAGCCTGAATGCTAAAGGCTGCGTATCTTGGCTGCTTGGGTTAAATTGAGTGGCATCATAATCTACTAAAGATAAATCCCAAGGAACACTCAGATGGTATTGATACACAGAAAAAGGAGTGTCTCCTAAAATAAATAATCGCCGACCATCTCTATAGAAATGATGATTTCTAGTTTGAGTGGTTTGTGGTGATAGGAAGGAAACGCCGTCATAGCTGGCTGTAGAAATTTGCCAAGCACTGGCAACTGAGTATTGAAATAACCTCTTAGGAAGGCCCGCTGTAGGAATCCCCGATACATAAAGTTTAGTCCCATCCAGCTTTAAAGAGATACCAATTTGGCCATCCGATATTTCAGCCGAAGTTGTAAATGATGTATTATCTAAGGTCGCCGTAGATATCTGCCAAGCACTAGATATAGAAAATTGATATATCTTCTGTGCTACATTATTCGTTACATAAAATTTGGTTCCATCGGGCTTTATAAAAAACCCACCTAATGTATCAAGAGCGCCAACAGGTAAAGTATAGGACACACCTTGATACGATGCTGTAGATATATCCCCAGATGTATTTAGACCATATTGATAGATTATTTTATTATTTTGGCCTAGAATATAAGCTTTAGTGCCATCTCCACTAAATCTTAAATCAATGACCTCTGAATTTTGTGAACTAACAGAAAAAGATTTAGATGCATAAGATACGCCAGCTATACTTCTATTAGTTTCCCAGTCTATCCACAGCGGACGTTGCTCATTTTCAGAGATCACATCAAACACATTAACAATCACTGTAGAGAACGTCTTAGCACTAGCCGAATAGTTCTCTGATGTATCCCGAGCCTTGATGCCAAACACCCATGCTACCTGAACACCGGATTCTGTTGGGGATGGTGGAACGGCAGCGGATGTGACCTGAGTGCCCCGCGTGACCGATGTAAGTGTAGTCGCGTCTTCCCAAACAAAAGGCGCTTTCATAAACCGGATTTCGTACCCGGATAGATCAATGTCAGTTACCTGAGACCACTTGAATACGACCGTGACGCCATTCTGTTGTGCTGTGAAGGTGGTGACATCCTCCGGCTTGGTTGTTTTGCCGATGACCGTATGTCCGGTGACGGTCGTGTAAGCTGACTTGACGCCTAGTACATTGACTGAGCGCACGCGGACATCATAGGAAACGCCATCCTCGACATCCAATATCCAATTGACCGTGGCACTGCCTGTAACGTTAGGCCCAGTTTCCCAGTTCGCAGCGACGTCAGCATCAGTGCTGCGCTTCCATTGGATTTCTATCTGACCGCCAGACGTGACAAATGAATCAGCCGGTGCAGTCCAGGTTGCTTTGATGCGCGTGAAAACAGTGCCGTCTTCACGCAGGAACAGCTCATTCGTACCAGATGCAAGGACCAAGCTAGTGGGGGCAGCGACCGTGAATGGGTCTGGCAGCGTCGTGGTCTGTGCGGGTTGCATGACGGCTTCATCGGTGCCGGGCGTCCAAGCATAGACATTAGCGTCGATCTCTTTGATCTGAAGATCACAACCCAGCGTAGGACCTTCGCTACCGCTGCGAATGACAAATTTCCAGGAGCCTACTTCAAATGTCTTAGCATCCCAACCGAATCTAGTGTGGTCTACATTTATTATGTCGAAGCCGAGTATCCGCATGGCTGTCAACTTGCACGGCCATGAACCTGATATCTGGCGACGGTTTCGTTCTAGATCGATACGCGCGATTCGCATCGCCATCGTCGGTGAATTCGTGTATGACAGATCGGCGTCACGCCAGAGCTCAGTCTCCTGGTCCTGCGTCACATAAGCCGCAACCTGTACAGGAGGAAAGTCAGTTGGTTGCCAGAGATCATCCGGGCTACTGAACACGCCTTTTACGCCGTTGAACAGATCGCGCCGTGAATTGCGGGTTTGAATGCTGACGCTCCCTGCT